>Ga0154006_1000103_pt1 | contig 27391 bp, 27 predicted proteins | sample TSFL090MetaG_FD_104747 | JGI IMG/M metagenome (GOLD analysis project Ga0154006, IMG submission 104747) | Attine ant fungus gardens microbial communities from Florida, USA - TSFL090 MetaG | ecosystem: Host-associated > Fungi > Mycelium > Unclassified | place: USA: Florida, Wakulla State Forest...
ATTTCAAGAACAATAGCACTCCTATATGTAGAACAATAGGTAGTGATCATGTGGTAGGCTGTTCTGGTGCACAGACCACCACAATCATGTATTTAAGAACTGTATGTCTAAGGATAAACCTCAAACTTAACAACATCTTTTGCTACTGTCTAAACTTTGCTTTTTTGAGCCTTTTGATTATTAAATCATCAACTCACAAATCAGTAAGTGGCCATTTGTGATACCCAAAATACATGACCATGGGTTTGTACGCTCCAATATGTGTTGCAAATGCCACTTTCCATTCATCCCCTTCCTTGATTCTGACATTATTGTACCTTCATCTTAAGTCCAACTTTGTAAACACCTTTCTCTTTCCTACTCCGTCCAAGATGTCTGCAATGAGAGGTAAAGGGTAGCCATTTTTTATCGTTCACTGGTTTATGTACCAATAATCCTGCACCATCCTTTGTATGCTGTCTTTCTTTGCTACAAAGTGTACCAGTGACGTTTGAGGTGATTTAGAGGGTCAGATGTACCCCTTCCTCAATTGGTCTTCCACAAATGTCTGTACCTCCTCTCTTTCTTCTCTCGACAATGAGTATACCTTCCTTTTTTTTGGTGTAAACCCCTTTTTTAGCTCTATCGCATGATCCCAGGCTTTCTGTGCTGGCATCCTCTCTGACTCTTTCTTCCTGAATACTTTTCTCCATTTCCAAAATTTTCTGGGTACCAATTTCCTTAGTGTTTCTTTGTCCTCATCTCTTTCCACCTTTCTTGCTTCTCTTTTTCCCCCTTCGTGTTTTCTTTTTCCACATATTAGTGGGCAGCGTGTCATTTTCACTTCTCCTTTCTCCCAATCTATCTCTGGGTTATGGACTGCTAGCTATGGCATATCCAGTATCAGCTCCATTTTCCCCAAGTTGCATACATCTATCCTTGCCCTTTCCATATGTTCTTTGAAGAACATATTGCACTTGACCTGGTGCATTATGGCTCCTCCCACATTTATTGTTCCATCCACATTTCTAACTAATAGGGGTTTCTTTAGCTTCTCCATTTTAAACCCCTTTTCCTTTGCAAAGGTCATATTCATGAACAGACCTGTCGCCCCACTATCCAACAGTGCTTTTACTGCCACACCTTCATGATTTTCCAACTTTTCTAACCCCACTTTTAACCAGACCTTTCTTAACAGCTGTAGTGTGTGCTGTATATCTCTTACTCTTTCAGTTGTATTGATGAAATTTAATTTATTGCCCAGGTTTTCTGGGCACAATACACTGTATACATTGTTGGAGACCAGTCAAGAGCTCACTGTCCTCCATTTTCTTTTGCCAACTCCTGTGGCGTTTCCACTACCCTTCCCTTATGCCTCTTCCAGCAGTTCTTGACCATGTGGCCCCACTTTCCACACACATAGCATATTCTATCTCCTCCTCTTCCTCTATCTATATCCATTGCATTTGGGTCTCTCCTTAGACCTATTTGACTTCCTCCTCTATTAGGTATATTTCCTTCTCCTCCTTTATATCCTCCTTCCGTTCTCCATGTTATCTACCCCCCCCTTCCCCCATATGATCCCCTCCCTCTGGGCTGTGCATTTCCCCCTAGGCATGCCATATTTCTTCCCAATACTCTTTCTTCTGCCCTGCTCTGTCTCTGGTTTCTGTCTAATCTTACTGCTCTTTCCTGCTATTCTCCAATGGTGGTCAGTGGTTTCTCTGCTTCAGCTAACTTCCTTCTGATGGCCCCGTTTAACCCTCGTTTGAATTCTTCAATGAGGGGCCTTCCCTCATAGCCACTCCCTCTGGTGACTTTTTTTAATTCCTGTACATATTCATCACAGGTTCTTCCTCCTTGCTCAATTGTTCTTAATTGCTCTATCTTCCTCTCTTCTTCTGACGTCTCCCCAAAGTTGTTTCTTATTTTAGCAAAGAGCTGCTCTGCCAATTCCACTTCTGACTCCCCTTTTACCAACTTATCTAATAGATTGTCTTTCCATGCCTCCACTATCCCTCCTTGTACATACAATAATACCCATGCCACTTGGGTTGCTGCCACTTCTTCTGTCATCTTCATTCTGATATATAGTCAAGCCATGTTTACAAACGTGCTCACCTCCTCCATCTTTCCACTAAAGACTTGAGGCCTTGCAACCTCTACTCTGCTTCCTTGCTGTTAAAGGAGCATAGTGCTAACCTGCTACTGCAGGGTTGTGATCATAGTGAGGAGTTGCTCCTCTCTGGTTTGGGTGGATACTAAAGAGGCTTCCCCCTGTTGTTGTTGGGACATATTGTATAGTGGTGGTGATGGTGATGGTGGGGTTGATGATTTGTACTCCAATGATTCCTGATCCAGGATTGCTAACTAAGGCCTATGTCCAACAGGGCATACAATCTTCACCTGTCTAGACTCCTACTGCCTTACTGACTACTGCTCTAATCAAATTTGGTATATGATTGCCCCTAAGGAGAGGACCCCTACACTAAGTGGCTTCCCAAGGAATAACCACCAATCTCCTGCATATACCATTCACAATAGAACATAGCATGGAGTTTATATAGAGAAGAAGGTAATGAACAATGTTCAATTGCAAGGTCAGGACTCAAACAAGGTACTTGGACTTAGTACCAAGACTCCTCCCTTAGTCCCTAACTGACTGAGAAGTCCCCTTTACAGCTAGGGCCTACTATCCAAAAAGCTTGTGAGCACTGTACCCACTAGCAAGGAAGGTAAGAGAATAAGTAGTGGTGAGGTCGCAAGGTACAAGATCACCATTGGGGATCGAGTTCTTATGTTATTGATAGACAGTGAATGTTCTTAGTGATCACCCTAGATGGATGTTCAAGAAGAACTCGATAGAGTTCTTTGTTGAATTGAGCTACTACTTATACTACTTTACAGTAGCTATACTGCTACTAGTCTACAATCACATGTTCCTCTAGAATGTTCTATGACCTCATGACCTTATCACGTGACTTGACTTCTTAAGGTCCCCTGCTATTTATATCTCAACCCCATTGTATGCTTTGAGGTTTTGGACTAAGTGTTCGAATGCACAGAAGACTTTTTCCTGCTTGGGGCTCATAACAAAGAGATTGACTTTCTTGACCTAGCAATAGAGGCAAAAGGAATCAAGATACAGAAGGAGAAAGTGGTAGGAGTTCTCAAATGGCCTAGACCTAAGACAGTCAAAGAGGTGTAGAAGTTCCTAGGATTGGCAAATTACTATAGGTGATTTGTAAAAGATTTTGCTAAGTTAGCTAAACTACTGTAAAGATTGGTTAGGAAAGATAAAAAGTGGAATTGGAGAGAGAAACAGGAAGCAGTGTTCAAGGAGTTAAAAAGGGTGTTTACAATAAGACCAGTGCTAGTAGCACCTAACTTGGACAAGAAAATAAGAGTAGAAGCAGATGCATCAGAGTATACAATAGGAGAAGTGTTATCAATAAAGTATAAGAATGAAAAGTGGAGGCCAGTAGTCTTTATTTCAAAATCATTAAACAAAACAGAAAGGAATTATGAGATTCATAATAGAGAAATGTTGGTAATCATCAGGTGTCTAGAAGAGTGGAGGCACTTACTGGAAGGTATACAAGATAGATTTGAGATCTGGAGTGATCATAAAAATCTCGAATATTTCATGAGCAGCCAGAAGTTAAACAGGAGACAAGTATAATGGACTTTGTATCTATCAAGATTTGACTTCTACCTGAAACATATACCAGGGAATAGTATGGGATGAGTGTTATCAATGGACAGTGAATATCTTTAGCAATCACCCTAGGTGGATGTTTAAGAAGAACTCGATGGAGTTCTTCGTTGGATTGCAGTCCTACTTATACTACTACTACAGTGGCTGTACCCTAGAGTCCTGCAATCACATATTCTTTCCAGAATGTTCTATGATTATCTGACCTTGTCACATGATTTGACTTACTGAGTCCCCATCCTATTTATATCCTTACTCCATTGTATGCTTTGAGGTTTTGGATTAAGTGTTCAAATGCGTGGGAAACCTTTTCCTATTTGGGGCTCTTATAACAAAACTGGTGACATCTGAGGGGATTTTGATGGTCTGATATATCTCTTTCTCAGCTGATCCTCTACAAATTTCTGAACCTCTTCCCTTTCATTCTTAGATAAAGGGTAAATTCTTTCTTTTCTAGGTTTGAACATCTCCTTGAGACCAATGGTATAATCCCAGATTTTCCTTGTCAGCATCTTCTCTGACTCTACCTTCCCAAACATCTTTTTCTACCTTAGAAATTTCTGTGGCACTATTTCCTCAATCTTTCTATAGTCCACTCTGACCTCTTCTTCTCTTCTCCAGTCCTCTTTGTCATTTACTGCCCATCTTACAATCTTTTCCTCTTCTAGAGTTGCTACTCTCTTCTCTTTCTTCACTCCCTTTTCTTTCTTTTGCTTTATATTCCTTTCATACAGTGGTGGGCATCTTGTTATCTTGACTTCTTCTATCTCCCAGTTTATCTCTGGGTTGTGTACTTGTAACCATGGCATCCCCAATATAACATTTGTCTTCCCCAGATCACACACATCTATTCTCATCCTTTCTATATGACCCTTGTAGTACATGTTCACTTCTACTTAATAGGTAATAGCTCCTGCACTGTTGTTGGTCCCATTGACATTTCTGATTGCTATCGGTCTCTCCAATTTTTGCAGCCTAAATCCATATTTCACTGCCATCTTCCAATCCATAAATATCCTTGTTGTGCCACTATCCAAGAGCACTTTTACTGTTACCCCTTTGTACATATCTATCTTTTCTACTCCAATATTCAGTCACACTTCCCTTAGCATTTTAAATATCCTCCTTACATTTCTCTTTATACTCTTCTCTCTTGCTATACTTCTCAGAACTCCTGTCCATGCACTGCTTTGCTGCACTTCTCCCTATAGAGGGTGCACTGCTACTTTCTAGTCCTACTATAGCTGTTTCTTTCCAGTTCCACATTCTGGGCACAAAATTCTCTTTCTATCCTCCTCTAGTATTCCCTCAACTGTATCCTTCCTTCCATACTAGCTATACTTTACATTGACTGCCCCTCTTTCCCTTGCTGTATTCTTTCTCCACCTCTATGCTTCAAGACACCTGCTGTACCACATATTTCTCAATTGTTCACACCAGAGATAAATTCTTGTCTCTTGTTCTTATACATTTTGGTGTCTTTGTAGTTGCATCCTCTATACTCCACAAACATCACAACTTCCCACTTAGTCATTCACCCTCTCTGCTCTAATGCAGCACTTCTCAGGGGCATACTCTGTGCACCACTATATTCTTGTGCCTTTCTCCATAAGAAGTGTACTAGTCTCTTTTCTTGTTGTACCTTTTGTAGTCTGGCCACACATGCTGCCTCTTTCTCCCTTCTCTTCTTCTTGTTAACCTCAATGTTTGGGCATTCCTATTTGTAATGCCCAATACCCCAACACCTGAAGCATTTCACTTCTTCTATCGTCTCTTGCCTTCTCACTTTTATCTCTTCTATCACTCCACATCTCATCACCCTACTTGCTATCACTTCAAATTTATTTTGGGAAATCAGCTTCCCCTTCTCTTTCTTTCTTTTATTTCTGCAATTACAGGCCAGATGCCTAAACCTTTTATACCCCTAACATACCCTTCTTTCTCTCCTCTCTATTTCTGTTCTTAATTTGGCAAGGGCATGCCATTGGTTGAGCATCCTGCTCATGAGAGTATTATATTGCTCCAGAGACATAGTGTTACATCTCCAGAGAAGTTGAATAGAGAATGATCTTACTATTGTTACATCTACTGGAGTGCAAGATCTTTACCTAGCTGAACATCTACTGCCTTACTTACTACTGCTCTAATACTATGGTTATACTATCACCCCAAGAAGAGGATCTCTAACCTAAATGTCTTCCTAAGGATACAGCATTAATCCTTTGCATGTACAGCCCACAATAGGACTTCAGCACAAGGTTTATAGAATGAAAAGGGTACAAGTAGATTACTGAGCACCACTCAATTGTAAGATCAGGTCTCAGACACAATATCTGAGCTTGGTACTGCACTTCCACCAATAGTCCCTAACTGACTATCAAGTCCCCTTAAGCCTAGGGCCCAGCTATGTTGTAGTGGTCCTAAGTTGTGTTATCTAGGTACTGAGGAAGATGAGAGAGTAAGAAGTGGCAAGGCTCTGTGATAAGCAGTGCCAATAAAGGAATTGAGTTCTGGTATAAGAACTTAGACTGAGATGTCTTAGAATTACTTCTAGTCTGAGTTGACAAGGAGAACTCAATAGAGTTCTTATTCTATTGCTATACAACTACTTATATACATTCTGTATTTACTTCCATTTATAAAGTCCTGTGCATCTCTTTTGAGTCATTCCCTCTTGTGTATCTGTTGATTTCCTAATTAAATGAAAAGAAAAAGAAAAGAAATATAAATAATGACTTAGCCATTTGGCTGAGTCATGACAAATAGCAAGTTCTCTCTTTCTATGGTTCATCTAAAAACCTACTTCTCTTGGAACCCCATATTCCCTCCAGTCTTTGGACTAACTTGTGGAGTGTAACTAAAAGCCTTGGTATTCATCTTTTCAATATAACTCTTCTGAAAACCTTAACCAGACCCTTTGTAGAGGGGTGAAGAGATATCAAGTGTTAGCATAGGCTCAAGGTTGAAACATATATTCACCCTTATGGTCTTAACATTCTCTGTCAGATGAACTTAAATATGCTTTGTCCCCCACTCAAGTCTACTGGTCATTCATGAGCACAACACTGTAATCTATTCTTTCTAAATACTTTTGATACTTTGTTGACATTTTGTTATACCATTGTTCTTATTTTGTTTCATCAATGTTAACCCATCGTCAATACTGTTTGGTTGATCATAATTGTTGATGCCTTGTTGGTTCATCCAGCATATTGTTTAATCAGTCATCATTGTTGGTACATTATTGATCATTCATCGATCATACAATTACTCTCATTCTAAGATTAATTACAGATCGATTTGGCACCAAATGTCAGTGTTTGTAGAGGATGAAAGCCCCGTATAGTCATAATTGATTTTTGACCTGCGTGTGATGCAGAGACAATGGAAGTCATGAGCACAACACACAATTTGATTCAAATAATGAGATGACTATCAAGATAGGGGTATTTATGTGATCGCAAGGTACCAACAATGATGACTAATCAAACAATATGGATGATCCATCGACAATTGTGATCAACCAAACAGTATTGTTCATTCATCTTAGGCACCGAGCTGGCTTCAAAAAAAAAGGCATTTATATATCATCCTTTTATTGTTTTTCGATTTTTATCTTTTGTAAAGTCTTTGACATCTGCTTGCCGGACGATATGGGTTCAACGAGCCCTGTTCCAGTGGTATAGATTCATTGAACCTTTCAGTCTTGTGTGTTGTCAGTTAATAGGGTAAACATCTGTAACAGATTTATCTGTTTTCTTCTGTTCCTGCCCATCCAGTTGTTGGAATTCGGATCTTATGCGAGCCTGTGCGATGCATGTGATTCTTTAATTGTTTCACGTTCTATTGTTCTAGACAGGTATATAAGTAGAATTAGTTTGTATTCATCATTCGTTTGTACCCTCCCCCGTTCGTATTTCAACACCAGTTCACTACTTTGTTATTGTGTATGCAGTAGTCAATTTATTGTTCATGTCCTCAACATAATTGGACAATCCCATGTTTGTCAAAACAAATATAACAGTGGTGAGAATACAAGGTCAACGTGTGCAATACATCATATAGATCTGACATAATTTGAAGTCTCCACTTCATGCGCAGACTCAACCTTTCTACTAATTCAAAACTCGTCAGCCGAGCTCGACATTGCACTTTATTCTTTCTAAATACTTTTGATACTTTGCAGATCTTTTGTTACACCATTGTTCTCATTTTTTTTCGTCAATGTTAATCCATCGTCGATATCCTGATTCTCTCTTCACTCCTCATTGTCCTGCCAATCGTCATTGTGTTTGGAATCGCCATTGTCATCCCGAACATTCTGGCCCTCATACTGCCTCTCATGTTCATGCTCAGTAGTATGGCCATGAAAATCTCTCCCTCCCCCTCTCCCTTACCATCTTCCTGGATGCCTTCTGTGTCACTTTCTTCCTTTTTTGTCCCAAATTGTGAACTTGTCCGCTTTGTAGAACTCTACTGCCGCTGCATAGTCAATAGTTTTGAACTGATGAAAATATCGCTTCTTCACATCAAACTCCCAATACCAGATTACCGACTTTTCCCCATGCCCGACTTTATAAAGCCCACTGTTCCTCCTCACCGACTTTTTGCGGGAGAGAATGTGAAGAAGGGCTGAGACACGGTTCGATCCAAAGAGAGGAACGTATGGCCGGATGACCTTTGCTTTCTCCATTTTATTGACAACCTGGCAAGCGATTGGATAAATTCAGTGTGGATGATCATATTTGAAACATACCCGAAGAAATGCAGCAGGCACCAGCTCATCAAAGTTTTCGGTTCCAGTCCACTCAAATGTGGTGCGGGATAATGTTCGGACTGTTGCTGAGATGTCCCAAAGATCATGACTTGACGGATTATGTCTTTTCGTCACCATTCCCATCGCTATCTGAGGCTTGCAATAATCAAGATCTGCCAGTCGCTGCAATATAGTGAGCGGAACATCCTCAAAAAGATAGTAACGATTTGGGTCAGCACAAATATGTGAGACGACGGAAAAAGTGATCAACTTGAGACAGGAATCAGTAAACTCAGTGCCATGAGGCCAGGATAGTGCAATAGAGGAGCCGATGATACCCGGCGCCAACACAAGCTCTGGAATAACAAGTAAGTTAAGGGCAGATGCAAGGGGGGAAAATACATGCTTGAACCGTCGATAGTGTAGCTTGATGCATAATGATGCTGACTTTGAATCAAGCGATCAAGGTATTTGCAATAAATGGCAGGAGTGTTAACACAGAAGGAACCAGAGCGAGTGGGATCGCAGAGGAAATCACCAAAAGATTTGTGGTAGAAACGAATTATTCCATGAACACTCTGAATATATCCCATGATCAAATCAGTTAGATGGAACCATTGACCTTGGTCATGACATGGCCGTGTGGGATCGATGCGAGGGTCAATTGAGTTGGGAGGGCCCAAAGATGGCTCGTATAAAAGTACGGCATGTAGGTGGTAGCAGATGTCTCTGAACATACACTCGGAGATCCCAAACATGCAACAATACGCGGAAACATACCGACAAATTTCAGCATTCTGGTTGCCCAAACCAGAGAAAAGAAGGAATTGTGCAGACAGAAGAATGCTCTCTGGAATCTGCTCCATGATGTGGACATAGAGAGCATCAAGTTGTGAAAGGGCTGATGTAGATCCTTGTTTCCCTTCACCGGAGAGGGCGTCGAGAACAGACTGCAGTCGTTCACGGAATTGCGAGTCTGGTGGATGGGCCACATGACGCAGAACAGCAGCAGGGTGAGCGAATAGGCCATCTGCTGCATCAACAAGCAACCTGATATCGTTATCAGCTGGCCATGATGACGACAATTGTGGGAAATTTTGTTTTTCAAGTATGTTCTTGAATCCACCTCGAAGATACATCTCAATCTCGCCATCTGCCTCTCGAGAGATAGGGAGTTCAATAGAATGAGTGACAGAAGCGATATTGTCCTGCTTGAATGTGGACACAATGCGAGGTTCAGCGCGACTGAAGATAGCCCAATGAAATGGAGTGGACCCTTCCCTGACAGAGGATGTAATTATCTTGATAATTTCTGCTTGTGCATCTTCACCAGAACACTCGTCTAATCCATCAATGAAGATGGCTTTTGGTTGTACTCTCTTTCCCTGCTTCCCTAGCTCGCGAAGCGGCTCAACAATCAATGATCTGAATTGAGATGGAATTTTCTTCTCAACAAGACTCTTATCCTTTGAGATCCTCTCATTGACAGCGGTACGATAGTCAGGAAGCGCGGTGGTAAGTTGGTAAGCGATGGAAGTGAACAAGCGTAAGGGATTAGAGTGTTTGTGGACAGTGAAGAAGAATGCAGCACCAAGGTGTCCAGTATCTTTGAGTTTTTCGGCACATGTCTGAGCGATGGCCGATTTCCCGACTCCAGCCGGTCCCCTCATCCAGTACATCGACGAAGGTGGGTCGACGGATTCGGTTACCCAATTTGTGATGTCAGCGATATACTGTTCCCTAGTACCTGGGAAGCAGCGACGATCGTAATGGTCTTGAGAATCAAATGCTGCTCCTGGACTGGAGGCATCATAAAGGATATCAATACCTAGTACTAAATTAACTAACCGTTCATCAGCCGAAACAAAGCTACTCACCAGATCGGCCGTAGTGGCTCGTAATGTTGGTAATCGACTGCGCAAAGCTACTATCCCTAACTATGAAGTCACTGGCATTGGGAAACATGGACATGTTGGTGGAAAGACAGATAGATGATGAGAGCAGGAAGCTGTTAAATTCATGTCAACGTGTGAATGCAGGTCATAAACTATCCTACCGCGGCGAATTTTTCCCATGTTTGATCTTTCTCCTCCAGATGATTCTCCCACTCAATCTTGTGCTATGACAAGTCCATTGTATGAGAAATGGGAATGCTGTATGACATGAACGGATAGTGTCCAACCGAAAGGGCTTCAACGATTGCAGGATGAGAGTGTTATGTGAGGGTAAAAAAGCGGAGCTTTGCATAGCATGGATGAAATTATTGCACTGATCCACGCAGGATGCCGCATGAAAATGCTGTGTGGAAAAAGGAGTTGAAAATAGAGTCTTCTACGTATAATAGAAGATGCGAAAAGGGTGACAACGAAACTGGGGATGAACTGTGACTCTTATATAAAGACGTGTCGATGTTTGCAACCAGAAAACTTATTTGTCACTGTTAAAGTGTCGACCTGACCATTATCCAGGTTTATTTATGTCCGAGCTTCAAGTGATCTATTGGACATTGTCCGACTCAGACAAACTGAATGTAGAGCATGACCCCGGCGCTGTTCCTTCTCTCTTCAATTGTCAGAAATCACATGCGAGACCTCGAACCGCTGCTACAAGAGGATTGTGTCGACCTAATAGCTCGTTGTCTGAATGCAGTAGCCAATGCACTGAGAAAGCAATCAAACATCAGTCAACTGGATAGCGCTCGAAGATCGAGGAGGATGCACTCGCACTCGATGGTCCTTGGATAGACAACGTTTCAACCATTAATTTTTGTCACTCCGGCATTTCGCATTCCCATATGTCGCTCACTACAAAGCCGAACAACAAAATCTCTGTGCAGAACAAGTAAAAGCTCAAATATCCGGTGAACGCTCACAATTTCCATTCACGTCTCTCGCTTTTTCGTCAAGTTCGATCTCTGCCCCTCTTGCTCTCCTTGTTCTTCCTGCACCACATTCAACTGTTGCGTTGTCAGGATCCCAACGTAGCGAAAGGGAACATCAAGTTTATGGAAGAGATCAAAAATATTATGATGTGCATTCAAGAGGTGACAAAAAGCCGAATAGGTATCAGCCATACCGCGTTGGTGCCCGGGGTCATCGGGAATCTCTCTTCGATGGTTCCAATAATATTGCTCTGGACTGTAATTTGACAGCCATAAATGATAATCTTTCCCGAATTCAACTGGTCTTGCGATAACGGAACGAGCTCATGATAAAGATGAAGTATTTGAAGGCCGGATGCAGTTGGTATACGAACTGTCATCCTTACCTTCTAGATTTTCATTCCATTGCTCTCTTGCCATTATCCCTTCCCTCCCCTTCTACCCCATCCTCTTCCTTCCACATCGTCGACCGGTTGGCTCCATAAAACTTCATTGCCACCGCATACTCAATAGTCTTCAACTGATGAAAATACCGCTTCTCCAAATCAAACCCCCAATACCAAACAACCGACTTTTCCCCATGACCAAATTTAAAACCCCCTGTTCCTTCTAACAGCCTGGATATAGGACAAAGTATGGAAAAATCCGTCGCACGGTTCGATCCAAGCTGAGGATGATAGGGCTAGACAACGTTTGCTTTCTCAAGTTTGTCAATTGTCTGGTATAACGTATGTACAGGTCAACTACCTTGCCGCTTATCATGATCTCAGGTAAAAAAAAAAACGCACTGAAAGAAATCCCGCAGGCATGAAAAAATCAAATTTATCCGTACAGGTGCAGCACAATAAACTGTGGGATCATGCTTGATCTATCCCAGGAATATCGGAAACAGTGGTGCTGGTGTTGATCCAAGCGGGGAGCTCCCATGTCATCATATCCGCGATAAAAGAATTGCGATGATCAAGCTCTGCTAGCGGTCGTAAAGCAGGTAATGAAACATCCCCGAAAAACTGCGTCGTCATGGGATAACCGGCACAACAGCTGGGCAAAGAATATAAAAAGAGTCAACAAACTCAGTCTCATGTGGCCAAGAGAGTGAGGCAGAATAACTGGCGACAATGCAAGTCCTCAAAATTCCAAGCAGGTCAGAGAACAGACATAAGGAGAGGGGAAAGACATACTTTAACCCTCAATAACGTAGCTTGATGCAGAATGATAACAGCTGTACACAGTTTCGGCATAAAAGGATGTTCTTGAATTCGCCCCGGAAGTACATCTCAATTTCTCCATCTGCCTCACGCGAGACCAACAATCCGACTGAATGTCTGTCAGTTTCTCAACACATGGTTGGACAATGGCGGGTTTGCCTGTTCCATCTCGGTCTCTCACCCAGTACATTAACGAGGACGTGTCGACAAATTCAGTAACCTGATGTCGGCGATATATTGATTGCGAGTTCCCAGGAAGCAGCTGCGATTGTAGTGTTCTGGCGAGTTTAATTGACTGGAGGCATCATGGAGGATCTGATACCAGCACATTCGATTAACACAACCAATATGGAACACGAGTTCACTCACCATATTCGTTATTGTTGATGATCTGTACGAAACGAACGTTATGGATGGATTGGCACGTTACCGGCATCAGAGAACATGGTCATGTGGTGAGGCGACTCTTCACGACGACGATTCCTCCTTTCCCCATCATATGCAGTTCCATCCTTTACCTGTGAGATATACAGTATATAATGTCCGGTCAACATGGGGTCGAGGCATATGAATGCTGTAGAAATATGATAAACTTGTGACACTTAGTCTTCATGTGTAAATGACTGAGGTGTCAATACATGTCCTAGCTACTTATATATGTTCTCTGAATACAATAGCAACAATAGATAGTACAAGGTTTCAAGGACACAGCCTGTAAATACAATAGTTTCCAATATGTGAACAATTGCCACTTTGTATTGTGACCACAAGTGGTCATAATTATGTCATCTTGGACTTGCAAATGTTTGTCTACTCAACACTCCCCCTCAAACATATGCAAGGCGAAGTGCAGAGGCGAAGTGCTTGACTTTTGGTGATGGCAATGCCTTGGTAAGAGTGTCTGCGATCATCTCATCTGTTGGACAGTAAACTAACTTGATTTGGCCTTCTTCAATAATCCAGCAGATAAAGTAGTACTTTATATCAATATGCTTGGTACGTGCATGGTAACAATGTTCTTTTGTGAGTTCAATGGCTGATTTGTTGTCAGAATAAAGTATTGTTGGGTCCAGTGTCATGCCAAAAATATCATGGATAAGGGATTGCAACCAGAGGACTTCTTTCATTGTGTGAGTTGCAGCAATGTACTCACTTTCAGTGGTAGATAAGCTAACAATTTCTTGTTTCTTAGTGCTCCAGGATACTGCACCACCATTCAGAAGAACTGCATATCCAGATAAGGCATGTTGATCTTCAGCCACATTGCTATCTGTGTCACCGTATGCATAGAGTTCAGGGTTTATAATATTGCATCCATAGATGAGCCATAAGTTTTTTATTCCACAAAATATTCTTTCAACAGCTTGCCAATACTCAAGTCCAGGGTTATGCATAAAGCACGATACAGTTTGGACAGCATAGGAGATATCTGGGCATGTGCTGATCATGACATAGATAAGCTCTCCAACACATTCATAGTATGGTATATTGTGCATTCTTGCAATCTCGGCAGTGGTACTGGGACACTGGGCTGAGGATAGCTTTAGGGATGGATCCATTGGGATAGATACAGGTTTGAGATGATCAAAGTTGTGGCGACAGAGGATGAAGTCAATGTAAGAGTGTTGTAAGATACTGATGGTACATAATTCATGATTTCTTGTAATCTCCAATCCTAAAAACCAATATAGCTTGCCCATGTCAGTGATTTCAATGTGTTCCTGGATTGAATTTTTGAAGTGTACAATACACTCAATTGAATTTGATCCAATAGTGTAGTTATCTATGTGCACTAGAATCACAACAAAGTCTTCATCAATAAATCAGTAGAAGACAGCTTCATCAATGTAGCAGTAGGTAAACCCAAGATGGTGTACAAGTATGTTGACTAGCTTTTGGTACCAACAACATCCTGATTGCTTTAGTCTATATAGTGTCTTCCATAGATAGTATACTTTGCCTTCAGTACCTTTTTCTATATATTCTGGTAGCTGCTTCATGTAGATATCTTCTTCTTTAGTGAGTTTACCATTTAGATATGCTTCTTTGATGTTAATTTGATACAACTCAAAGTCTTCTTCAGCTGCAATGGCAAGAATGGTATGGATAGATTGTAGTTTGGCTACTGGTGCAAATGTATCAAAATAATCAACACCTAGGACTTGGACAAAACCTTATGTTATGTAGTGAGCTTTGTAACAGATAATGTTGCTGCTTGTATCCTTTTTGATGCAGAATATCCATTTGGAGCTGATAATATTTGCACCTTTGGGTAGATCAACAAGTTACTATGTTTTAGCTACTTTGAGTATTACTAACTCTTCTTTCATCCTATCTTGCCATTGAGGCCAGTCAGGTTGACTCTTGGTTTCTTTCAAGGACTGCAGTTCAAAGGCTTTTACATTATTGATTTCTGTAGCCAAAGCATACTCATCTAGATAATCTGTAGACATTATCTACTCAGCGGCTTTCTCTTTCTCAGAAATAATAGGTAGTTGGGAAATTTGGACTCCCTTGGGAATGATTGGATCAGATAGCTGGTTTGAAGCAGTTCCTTCACTATAAAGTAATCACTGTATACATTCACTAGGTTTTTTTATTCTGGTGACTTGTTGATCTGACTTTTCAGGTAAAGCTGTAACTGTTAGTACTTTGGTTTGATGGAAGGTAACAGGAATAGGTTGATCAGGTTTTGTCTCAATGAGTACTGGTTCTTCTTCTTCTCTCTCAAAATAAGAAGCTAATGTAGCCAACTTGTTAAAGTAAATATTGTACTCAACAGATACAGTTTACTTGTCTGGCCAATAGATATGATAACTCTTGCTTTTGTTGCCCAGACCAATCTAGTGGCTAGTTTAGACCCTTTCACCAAGTTTGTTACTATGTTCTGTTCTTATCCAACACTTCTCACCCCACTCACAAACATTACTGAGGTCAGATTTTGTACCAAAAACTGCTTCAAGTAGTGTCATACCCTTAACAGAGCATGTTAAGGTCCTATTCATCAACCAGACAATATGTTTTGCTGCCTCACCCCACAAGAATTTGGGTAGACCACTTTGATGGAGAAGAGCACAAGTTCATTCTAGAATATAGCAATTTCTCTATTTAGCAATACCATTTGTGCTATGGAGTATCATGTATAGTGAACTTTTGTTCTGTTCCTCAAGATTTTAAGTATGTGCTGAACTCTTTTTCCATGTATTCTCCTCCTTGAGTGCAATGTCTTGATATTCTTGTCAAGCTGCATATAACACCAAGCTTCAAAATCCTTGTAGGCTGTCATTGTCTTATTCTTTGACTTTAGCAAGTTGAGTCTAGTAAGCCATGTCTTGTTATCAGTAAAGGTGATATAATATCTTTATTCTTCTAATGTGTTTACAGGTGCAGGACCCCATAAGTCACTGTTTATTTCATCACCAAAGTCTTCAGCTTGTTTTTCTTCATGTATTTTTGGTATGGGCTTTTGAGTTGACTTTGCATATGTACATGCTTTACAGAAAAATAGATCATTAGAGTTTGTTGTTATAAGTTAAAGGCCAGTGATAAATCTGTCAATGATTAACTTCTTTGCAATATCATATAAGATATAACCTATATGTCAATGGAGTTACTATAGGATAACCTGTTTGACAGCATTGGCTATTAGTGGTTCACTGGTATATTTGTACAGGCCATGGGCATTTTTGGGAATTTCACCAGTTTTATTTCCTTTTTTCATAAAGATACTATACTTTCCATTGTCAGAGGAACATTGAAAACTGCACTTGTCAAGTTTTCCAATTGAAACAAGAGTATAGCCAACTTCAGGAGAGTACAGAACTTTAGTGAGTTTGAGTTTAGAGGTTTTTGTGCTATTTGGTACTTCAATTGTCATATTTCCTTTTTCAACAGTATGAAAGCTTTGTTTGTTTGCTATATTCATGGTTTTGGGTGTGATTTCAGAGTAGTTTCAAGATGCTTATGTAGTGACTTAGCCTAGACAACTTGATCACCCTCCAAGTCCAAGTTAACAAGAAGAACTCAATAGAGTTCCCGTTAAATTTCCTATACTACTTATACAACTACTACATGGTCTGTGCACTATCTCCCCGTGGTTCCCATGTGACTTAGTCATGTGATGTCATCTGACTTATGACTCATAATCCTGTGACTCTGTGACATTTAGTTATATGATACTTTCTTATGCTCCATCCTTGTGTAGTAAGTCCAGAAAGAAAAAAAAAAGAAAAGAAAAGTAAATAATGACTTTAGCCATTTTGCCAAGTCATAACAGTTTATAGTAAGGTATGATATGAGTACTACAACCAGAGTCGTATAGCTCAATGTGAGATGTAGGTTCAGCTCCACTGGATGTGATAGCTACAACTTCATCTTCAGTATTCAATAACCAATCATCATCTTCTACCACTTCAGAAAACCAGTCCTCATCATTGCAAATGCTTTCTTGAGAATATATGCTGTCATTTTTACTATTAGAGTTGTCTGAGTCATAAGTGACTGCATAAACTCTATTAGCTTCTAAGTCAAAGTCAATGGCATTAACAGAATTATTCCCTTTCTTGAAGAATCTCTTGTTGTTTGTTCCTTTCTTATTCTTTGAAGGTTTAGGACATCTAGCCCTATGGTGGCTCTTTTCACCACAGTTCCAGCAAGCACCTCTTGGCTTTCTATCTCTGGCACCCATAACAGCTAATGCTTTGTCTTGGTTGGTCCTTGATTTACAACCCCCTTTGGTCACATGAAGCCTTTCAGTTTGTCTTGATTGGCAGTCATACTCTTCAGAAATCAACAAGATTAGCACATCAGGGTCCACTTTCTTCATAGAATTGATTAGCTGAGCTGCAGCTAGCTGTAATAATGCAAAATTTGCAAGATTTCTAGGCAAGTAGCTGATTATTGTTGATCTATAATCTTCTTTACTAATAACAACACCAATAGTAGATAATTCTTCTTACTTAGTTACAAGTTTCTCAAGAAAATTTTGAATATTCTTGGAGTCTTTGCACTTCATGTCAAGGAATTGCATACAAAGGTCAGTTTGGGTATAGGCTCCTTTAGTTGTATATTCTTTGACAATCAGATCCTATCAATCCTTGACAGTTGGTTTAGAGTAAACCTTTATAAGGGTTGAATCAGAGATTTTCTGAGTAAACAATGACTTTGTAGCTCTCTTATCCTTTTTCCATTGAAAACTGTTGGTAATCTCTTCATCTATAGTTCCAGTAAGAGATTTTAGGCTGGTACTATCAAAGTGGTCCCAAAAGCCTTTTGTCTTAACAACATCTTGAAAGTGGATGTGGAAAATGGCCCAGTTGAGACCAAAGGGGTCAAGTTTAGGAACTATAGTAGGAAGGGAGTTAGTAAGGGATGTAGTAGTAGTACTAGATATGATAGTTATTCTGTGCAACAGGGCTCAATAACCTGTAAAAATATGATAAACTTGTGACACTTAGTCTTCATGTGTAAATGACTGAGGTGTCAATACATGTCCTAGCTACTTATATATATTCTCTAAATACAATAGCAACAATAGATAGTACAAGGTTTCAAGGATACAGTCTGTAAATACAATAGTTTCCAATATGTAAATAATTGTCACTTTGTATTGTGACTACTTGTAGTCACAATTATGTCATCTTGGACTTGCAAATGTTTGTCTACTCAACAAATGCAGTGTAGGAGTTGAAGCACAGATGAAAGTGAAAAACCTAATATAATTCTGCAAAGGTTATTTGTTTATCAACTCTTGCCAAGCAATCCAGATTCATATATCAATTGTTGCTCTGTGTACAGAGTGTATATTCAAAACTCATATTGTAACATGCTTTCATCAGGGAGCTGGTATTATGGGATGTCTATTTGTCTTTTGAAAACTAGTATCATCTATACATCCAATATTTGTTATCTCAATGTTTAGCATTCTCACAGCTGTTTAATATTCAGCTCCAGGAAATATCTGTTCTCTAAGACAAATATTAACTTAACCAGTTCTGGAAAAATCAATGGCCTAATTAGGAGAGGCGCATAGTAAACAAGTAGATGACAAGATAAATGTACAGGTATATCTTTAAGAGTTAAAGGAATGCTAACCTAAGGCCAGACAGAAACAACTTGGATTAAACATTTGAGAGGAGATACAGGGGGGTATGCACACCTAAGGCCAGATAGAAACAACTGGCCTTAGGGCTTACAGACAGACACTTTATGTACAAGACAAAATATACAACTATTTGTAGCAAAATGGATGAGTCTCGGGCTTCATTGCTAGAAGAAAAATTTAACAGATGAAATGAAATAGAAGTGATAGCAAAAGCATGCCATTTTGGAATAAAATAGTAAGTGAATAAGAAGAAATAATAAAAGGTAAAAGGAACCTTCCAGAAGGTACTTTGTCACTCCTACTTATTAAGACATTAATCCAATGGTAAGATTCCCAAAAGACTCCTAAATTTTTTGAAGGCCTTGTGAAGGAGGGCTTTAGTAAAGATGTCAGCCAACACGTCCTTGGTAGAGATATAGTTGAGCTTAATCTCTCAGTGTTCAATACATTCTCAAATAAAATAATGATAAATGTCAATATAATTGGTGTGAGAGTGGAATACTGGATTATTGGCTAAGGCAATGCACCCCTGATTGTTAGCATAAATCATAGTTGCTGTAGTAGGAGGAAAGTCTAGCTCAGTAAGCAAAGTATAAAGCCAAATGGCTTCTTTGGTAGCATTGGCTAAAGCAATATACTCAGCCTCTACAAAGAAAGTTGCTATAGTGGTCTGTTTCTTGGAGAACCAGGAGATAGAGCTTCCTGCAATGTCAAAGACAAAACCACTAGTCAATCTGTGATTATTATGATCTTGAGCCCAATTAGAATCTAACCACCCTACTAAGTCAAATTTTCCCTTCTCTCATTTCCCTAATACAAGGTTGTAATTTACTATCACAAATGGCCACTTACTGATTTGTGATTAAGTGATTTGATAATCAAAGTGCTCAAAAAAGTGAAGTTAGACAAGCAGCAAAAGATGTTGTTAAGTCTGAGGTTTATCCTCAGACATACAGTTCTTAAATACATGATTGTGGTGGTCTATACACTAGGTCAGTCTACCACATGATTACTATCTATTGTTCTACATATAGGAGTGCTATTGTTCTTGAAATAGAGATAACCTAACTGTCTTAGGGCAGTCCTTTGTTCTATTCAAGGACAGATAATAATCTATGGATAAAGATCAGTATCATATACAAATATTGAGGACCTTGTATCTCCATGGGATCTTATCACCTTGGGGTCTATTTATGGCCAAAAGAAGAGCATTGAAGAGAGCTTCACAATGGTCATTGAAGTGAATAATTATGTCAAGCAGTTCCCAAGATATCAGCAATTTAGTGTCTGGTAACTTAGTGATCACCAACTGAACTACTGATAACTTGGTGAATACTGATTGCCTTGAGACATTTTTGGTACCGTTTGAAAGGTTTCCTTAAGAGCTTTTGACGGCCATTTAGATTGTTGAAATCAGTTGAGTATTCCCAGAGTTATAGTCCAAATAAAGTTTGTGACATATTGACCACTTTGAAGACATCCAATTTTTGTAGCTGCACAAACTCCAGTTTTATGGTCTGCTCCTACTGCTTCAAATGTGATGAATAAATAGCCTCCTGGTAAGTTTTTAGTTCTCTAGAAACTGCAATAAAAGCAATATTGACATTGTCCAGTATAGTTATCTCATCAGTAGCTATAAGTTCAAAACAGCTAGGAGCTTTTCTTTTGCAGCCAGAACAACATAGGGCTGGGAGAGGAGAGGAGTCCTTAACTTTACTAGATGTGCTGACTTTTGTAGAAGAGTCAATTTTTGGGCCATTGGATGGTAGGATAGTTGATAGAGAAGGGGATTTCTTGAGGAGAGAGTTATCTTTTGGACCTGGAAGTGGGGTAACATCCTTCTAAATAGCATTATCAACTAGAGTATTGATTTCTTTGTTGCTGGCAGAGGTGTCTTGGACTTCAATAACCACTAGTTTACTTGGTGAGTTATCTCCAAAGAATTTAACATCTCAAGAGGCTATTAATTTGCCATTTTTGAGGTCTTCAAGACAATAGCCTTTTGCTTCATCTACCCACCAGCCAAGTATCTGGACTTTTACTGTCTAAGACTCCAGTTTACCTCTACACACCTACTTTAGTACATGTGCCCATCCCAATAGACCAAAAACTCATAAGTAAGATACATCAGGCTTACAGTCTGTCCATACCTCATAGAGAATGATATCATTTAATCCAGAAGTAGTAAACATGCTCCTGATATGAACTATATAAGAGAAAGCTTCACCCCAGTACCGCAAGTTGACATTTATAGTATATAACATTGAATAGACCATCTCAAAAAATATAGTGATAGCTTGCTCAGCAATTCCATTCTGTTCTGGAGTATAGGGGATGGTAGTTTTGTGAATGACTCCATTGTAGTAGCAGAAGATATACATAATGTCATTGACAAACTCTGATCTATTGTTAGAATATAGATGGCATACTTTCAGTCCGGATTGCCTTTTAAGCATGGCTAGAATGTCATGAACTGCTATACTGGTGTCTTTCTTAGTACATAGGAGCTTTTCCACTGGATATCTACAGCTGACTTCAACAACTACTAAAGCATAGAGAAAGCCATACCAGGTTGGAACCAATATTGGACCAGTAATATTCATGACAATGAGTTCCATTTTTGCATAACAAGTGCTACTGGAGTCAGAGAAGGGAAAGCAGTGTTATTTTCTATTTGTACAACTACTGCAGATATGATCAAACTCACAAGGTATGTTAATTTCAAGGCCTTTGACTAGATTTTGATGTTGCATGAAGTCTATAGCTTGGGGACTCAAGTGTCCCATATGTTGGTGCCACAGACACATACTGAAAAGACTACCAGCTAGATAAGTAGCACCAGTGACTGGGGAAGTACACTGAATATAATACAAGATTCTAGTAGAGCATGTTAAGGAGGCCCTGAAAAGCTTCTTACTGTTCTTGAAAAGTGCAAGTCCTTCATTGAAGCTTTGAACAGATACTCCTTGACAATGGAGAGCACCAAGACTGACAAGATTGGCATCTAGATAAAAAATATAAAGAACATTACAAAGAGTAATGCTTAACTGACTACTAGAGAGTTTTGCAGAGAAAAGAACTAAACCTCAACTAGTAACAGAGACTTTGTTATAGCCACCAACAGTAACAAATTTATTGGAGGACTCTATGTAAGTAATGAAATACTCTTTGCTAATGAATATATCTAATGTAGTGCCACAATCTAGGAGGATATTGGTACTCAAAATGGTATCAGTAGACACCATAAGCATTTTGCCAACTTTACGTACCCCTGAAGATTATAGCTGTTCAATAGTAGGATTGGTAGATCCTCTAGGCTAGAATAAGTCCTTGTTGGTTCTAGATGTGCACTCTGGGGCCCAATGCCCCTCTTGGCTACAAATATGATACTTAATGCCTACAGGTTGAGTTTGAGATTTCTTCCCTTTATCAAGGTATTTTACTTTCTTTCCCTTTTTTCTAGAGTTATTTGAAGATGATGAGGACTTGGTAAAGAGAGCCATTTGGTCAGACTTGGCCTTTTTATTCTTTTTATCAGCAAGACAATCATGCTCAGAGTATTCATACACAGAGATGAGTTCTGCAGTGAAGATATCCAAAGTAAGGCCTTTTCCTTTATCAAGAAGGTTTCACTTGACAACATCCCAGATATTGGAGCAAGAGAGAGAGTGGAGTATAGCATGAACAACAAGTATATCCTCTAATTTGTGACCAGCTTCAGTAATATAACACTTTAGATTCAAAAATGACCCAATATGATCAGATATAGAGGTGCATTCATCCTACTTTCTGAGATAAAGCTCTTGGAAATAATAGTGCACATTAGTGTCCTGCCTTTGAGTGACATAAAACTGATGAAGACAGTCCCACATGTCTTTGGAAGAAGTGGCAGATTGGACATGCTTACATTGTCCATATTCAATAGCTCCTCACATCAATCCCATAACAGCTAGGTCAGATTCCAGCTATTGTATATGCTTGGTTCATAAATGGACCTATTCCTTGTAATCATCAAAGCCAGGGACAGGTTTCTTGGAAGTAGCATTGACAGAAGGATCAGCAGAGGAAGTAGGAGGAGTAGGTCACTGGCCATTGACAATGAGCCAGAGGAGTTGTGCTTGGAGGGCAGACATCATGTTGTCTGACCACACATAGTAATTGCTTCCATTTAATTTGGAAAAGTTTAGCATTGAGTACATTTCACCAACAGGTACCATAACCTGACAAGATAGATGCACAGGTACATCTTCGAGAGCTAAAGGAATGCTAACCTAAGGCCAGACAGAAACAACTTGGATTAAACATTTGAGAGGAGATACAGGGGGGTATGCACACCTAAGGCCAGACAGAAACAACTGGCCTTAGGGCTTACAGACAGACACTTTATGTACAAGACAAAATGTACAACTATTTGTAGCGAAATGGATGAGCCTCGGGCCTCGTTGCTAGGAGGAAAATTTAACAGATGAAATGAAATGGAGGTGATGGCAAAAGCATGCCATTTTGGAATAAAATGGTAAGTGAATGAGGAGAAATGACGAAAGGTAAAAGGAACCTTCCAGAAGGTACTTCGTCAGTAGATAGGTCTTCCATGTGACTATTAGTCCTTCTGTGGTTAGACCGTAATGGAGGTAGGTGGGCATTGGATCAGTCGCTATCACAGAAGAATCATTCGAAGAATCATTTAGTTGATTTAACAATAGGAAATGACTTACATCGGTCAAGCAAGGAAATAACCATACCCACACCATTGTCAGGTGAACTTTCAAGAGTGGATTAGAACTTCTATTTTGACTTGACAGCCCTCGTCTTTATGTTTATCATCGAACCATCTTCCCGCAAACTTGTCTTGCATACAGTTCCAGTTTCTACACTTGTGCCACTTCACTGTTGGATGTAGAGATTAAATGCAAAGTTAACTGATTGCTTTGTTGAAATGATATCTCCCATAGTAATTGGGTGAAATTCTAGAACAATTTCGCATAGCTTCTCTTTTGTTTATCATCTATGAATGTCGCTCGATTCCGAGGCAAGATACAGAGCCTGGATAAGCCAAAATACATAGGATTTGAATAGCTCAGGTACAAGCGTTAGTTTACATTGTAGTTCAGGATCTTTATACCAAATGCAAGAACAACGGACAGGACAATGGAGAGGAGAATATAGACATACCAGACACCATTCTCACCGCCATGCAAGGCCCTGATAATGGAATTGGCATCGTTCTTTTGCCCAGCATCCATGTCTTCTCTCTCGCCCTCTTCTTTCCACATCGTAAACTTGTTTGCCAAATAGAACTCTTGTGCCGCTGCGTAGTCAATCGCTCTGAACTGATGAAAATATCGCTTCTCCACATCAAACTCCCAATACCATATCACCGACTTTTCCCCATGTCCAAGTTTAAAGCCCACCGTTCCTCCTCACCGACTTTTTGCGGGAGAGAATGTGAAGAAGGGCTGAGACATGGCTCGATCCAAAGAGAGGAACATATGGCCGGATGACCTTTGCTTTCTCCATTTTATTGACAACCTGGCAAGCGATTGGATGTATTCATTGTGGATAATCGCATTTGTAAATTACCTGAAGAATTTTAGCAGGAATCGCTTCATCAAAGTCTTCGGCGCCAATACAATCAAATATGGTATGGGATGATGTTCGGACACTCGCCGAGATGTTGAAAAGTTTACGATTTGACGAGTTATCTATTTCCAACAACTTTCGCATCGCTATCCGAGACTTGCGATAATCAAGATTTGCCAGTCGCTGCAATATAGCGAGCGGAGCATCTTCAAAATAACCCCAAATGTACGGCTCAACACAGCCTGATGAGAGGAACGAAAAAAAAGTCAACTTGAGACAGGAGTCAACAAACTCGGTTCCATGTGGCCAAGAGAGTGCGGTAGAGGAGCCAATGATACCCGGTGCCAACACGAGGTCCGGAATAACAAGTAAGTTTAGGGCAGATACAACGGAGGAAATACGTGCTTGAACCGTCAATAGCATAGCTTGATGCATAATTATGGTGAGTTTGAATCAACTGATCAAGGTATTTGGAATAAAAGGCAGGGGTATCGACACAGAAGGCACCAGAGCGAGTAGGATCGCAGAGGAAATCATCAAAAGATTTGTGGTAGAAACAAAGTGTTCCATGAACACCGAGAACATGCTCTATAATGGACCTATCCAGATGGAACCATTGGCCTTGGTCATAATATGGCCGTGTGAGGTCGATGCGAGGGTCAAGGGAGCTCAGAGGGTCAGAAGACGGCTCGTATGAAATCACCGCATGCAAATGATGACAGATGTCTTTGAAAGTATATTCTGAGATGCTATTTATGCAACAGGATATGATGACACCGCCCGGAGATCGGGAAAAGAGTTGTGCATACAGGAGAATGTGCTCCGGAATCTGCTCCATGATGTGGATATAGAAAGCATCAAGTTGTGAAAAGGGTGATGTGGCTGCCTGTTCTCTTGCATCGGAGAGGGTATCGAGAACGGACTGCAATCGTTCACGGAATTGCGAGTCTCGTGGATAGGCGGCATGACGCAGGACAGCAGCAGGGTGAGCAAATAGGCATGCTGCCGCATTGACAAGGGTCCAGATATTGCTGTCAGTTAGCCATGATGATAGCAGTTGCGGAAAGCCTTGCTGATCAAGTATGTTCTTGAATCCACCCCAAAGATGCATCTTGATCTCGCCATCTGCCTCTCAAGAGATAGGGAGTTCGATAGAATGAGTGACAAAAGCGATATTGTCCTGCTTGAATGTGGATACTATGCGAGGTTCAGCGCGACTGAAGATGGCCCAATGGAGTAGATCCCTCCCTAACAGAGGATGCAATTATCTCGATAATTTCTGCTTGTGCGTCCTTGCCCTCACACTCATCCAATCCATCAATGAAGATGGCTTTTGGTTGTATTCTCTTTCCCTGCTTCTCTAGCTCCCGAATCGGCTCAACAATCAGTGATCTGATTTGAGATGGAATTTTCTTCTCAACAAGACTCTTATCCTTTGAGATCCTCTCATCGACAGCGGTACGATAGTCAGGAAGCGCAGTAGTAAGTTGGTAAGCGATGGAATCCAGTTTCTCGGCACATGTCTGAGCGATGGCCGATATACTGTTCCCGAGTACCTGGGAAGCAGCGTCGATCGTAGTGGTCTTGAGAATCAAATACAGCTCCTGGATCGGAGGCTTCATAGAGGATATCGATTCCTAGTACTGCATTGACTAACATTACATCAGCCAAAACAAAACTACTCACCAGATCGCCCGTATTGGTTCGTGATGTTCGTAGTATTCGACTGCGCAATCAATCTACTATCCTTGATCATGAAGTCTCTAGCATCGGGAAACATCGACATGGTGGTGGCAAGATAGATAGACGATGAGAGCAGGAAGCTGTTAAACTCATGTCAACGTGTGAACACAGGTCACAACCACGGCGAATTCTTCCCATATTCGATTTTTCTCCTTCGGATGATTCTCCCAATCTTGTGCTATGACAGGCCCATTATCTGAAAAATGAGAATGCTGTAAGACGCGAACAGATACTACCCAGCCAAGAAGGCTTCAACGATTGTGGCATGAGTGTTATGTGAGGGTAGAAGCAGGACTTTGCATAGTATAGATGGAAATATTGCACTGCGACATGAAAATGCTGCGTGGAAAAATGAGTTGAAAATAGAGTCTGATACATGAGGAGCAGAGACAATGTGAATGTGAAAAGAAGGGTTAGGTAGACAAGATGCGGATGACAAGCATGTTATGGGCGTCACAGCAAGTGATAGGAGTGATGGGCTAAGGAAGCGAGTCAGCTGTGACTGCTTGTACAAGTAATGCGTGGATGTTTGCATCCAGAAAACTTATTTGTCACTCTCTGACGTATGTCCGAGAAACTTCAAGTGATCTATTGGACTAGAAGCGGCAAGTGCACTCCATTGTCTGACCCAACGCAGGGCACAACCCCGGCATTGTTCCCTCTCATCTCAACTCTTGACTATTTGGTTCTTTAATTGTTAGAGATCACATCCGAGACTTCAAACCGTCGTAGCTACAAGAGGATTGCGCCGACCTAACAGCTGGTAGTGTGAATGCAGTACATCAAACATCGTCGCCTATTTATTGCCCCACCACATGACTATGTCTTCTGATGCCGGTAACTCTTCAATCCATGACATTAATCCTGTATAGATCATCAACAATAACGAATATAGTGAGTGGACTCTTGGTGGTGTTAATCGAGTGTCCTGGTATCAGATCCTCCATGATGCCTTCAGATTCGCCAGAACACCACGGTTGCAGCTGCTTCCCTAAAACTCGCAAACAAATATTGCTGACATTAAAAATCCGGGTTACTGAATCTGCTGGGTGAGGGACCCAGCTGGAGCAAACATTGCTCAACCATGTGCTGAGAAACTGAAAGAAACTGGATATTTTGGTGCTGCCTTCTTCTCCACGATCAACAACTTCTTACACTTGTTCACTTCAATCGCTCACCAACTTATCACTGCGCTTCCTGATTATCGTGCCGCTGTCGACGAGAGGATTTCAAAAGTCTTGTTGAGCATAAATAGCATCTCAATTTATCGTTGAACCATTCCATGAACTTAGGAAGCAGGGAAGTAGAATAATCGAGATCACCGCATCTTCCGTCCAGACAAGTTCCACACCGTTCTGCTGGGCCATTTTCAGTTCCGAGCCTCACGTTGTATCGACATCCAAGCAGGTTGATATCGGTCGCATAA
>Ga0154006_1000104_pt1 | contig 27160 bp, 30 predicted proteins | sample TSFL090MetaG_FD_104747 | JGI IMG/M metagenome (GOLD analysis project Ga0154006, IMG submission 104747) | Attine ant fungus gardens microbial communities from Florida, USA - TSFL090 MetaG | ecosystem: Host-associated > Fungi > Mycelium > Unclassified | place: USA: Florida, Wakulla State Forest...
AAACGGTGGAGGTAGATACGGCAACTACCACGATCGAAACGGTCAAGACGGCAATCATTGCGCTCATTGGTATTGCACCATCAGGACCATTGAACCAGTTGACATTGGTTGCTTCCAAAACGGACGATGCTCAGTTTGGAAGCGACACGCCGGGGTTTACCATTCCTAAATCTTTGGCTATCGTTCGCGCCATTGCAGGTAATACGCCTGTTTTAGTGGTCAATGTATTTAATCCAACGACACACACGACGGCCGTAACCGATGAATTGCAGACTATTACAAACGGTACATTCAAACTGGCAAACGCGCCCATCGGAGATGTAACGTTTGACGATTCGGACGGTGATCCGTTACCGATCGTTGCTGGCACGGATTACGAGTTGGACGGATTCGGCAACTTTACGGTTTTGTCCTCTTTGCTAACGGACGGAACTGTTGTAAAAGTTTCTTACAAAAAAATAAATCCCGCCGTTGTTACCGATGCCAATATAATTGGCGGTACCAATGCGGATGATGTGCGTACTGGTTTGGATTTGTTTGATACGGCTTTCAATGTTTTTGGTTTTACGCCAAAAATAATGATTGCTCCTTATTTTATCGAACACACCGCCGTTGCCGTTGCTATCCGCGCAAAGTCGGAGAAATACCGTGCTATTAATTTACAAGATGCGCCCGTTGGAACGAGTTTCGCCAATGCGATTTCCGGACGTGGTACAGCCGGAACCATCAATTTCAATACGCCGTCACGCAGGGCATATTTGTTATACCCTTATTTGAAAGCTTTCGATGCGTATAGTAATACAGATCAGTTGTTTCCATATTCCGCATTTATGGCGGCGTTGATTGCGTGGAACGATGTGCAGTTTGGGTTTTGGAATAGCCCATCTAATAACGTAATACCAATAGTTACAGGCGTTGAGCGCGTCATTACATGGTCTCCCAACGATCCGGATACGCAAGCCAACAAATTGAACCAGTCCGGTATTACAACCGTTGCTTATGGTTACGCCACAGGATATATGGCTTGGGGAAATCGTAACGCTTCTTTCCCGAACGAATCCGGTGCGAAATCATTCATCGTTTATCAGCGCGTGGATGATATAGTTTCTGAAAGTATGGAACTAGCTGGCTTGCCTTACGTGGACAAGCCAATAACGCAAGCATTGATTGACATTATACGTGCGGCTGGTAACAACTACATGAAAACCTTGATTGGACGTGGTGCATTGCAACCAGGCAGTAAGGTTATTTACAATCCGGATGACAATTCCGATATGGATTTGGCTAACGGGAAAATAGTTTTCGAACGTATTTACATGTACCCAACTCCAGCCGAACGGATAACGTTCAAGTCGGTTTTGGATATATCCCTAATGCAGTTCAAATAAACACTAAACGCAATATTGCGTTTAGTGAAGCTCATAATTCATAACTCATAATTCATAACTCAGATGTCTGTTATCATAAATCGTCTTACGAATGGGAACGTCTATGTGGACGAAACCAACTTTTTCGGAGCTATCGAGGAAGCTAACCTTCCGGAAGTAAAAGCCGTTGAAAGTGAACACAAATCCTTGGGGATGATAGGTAAGGTAGAGTTTCCTGCAGGTATTGATAAAATGGAGTGCAAGATTAAGTGGAATTCCTTGTCAGAATCTGCAATGGCTTATTCTGCCGATTTCTACACGCCCCGTACCATAATGATCCGTTCTAGTTTGGAAAAATACGATGCCAATCTGGGACGTGTGGCACAAGTTCCGGTGGTTGCTACCATCCGGGGGCAATTTAAGAAATTGCCGGGTATCGCCTTTAAGCAACAAGATAATCCGGATATGGATAGCGACATTACCGTGACGGCTTACAACCTTATGGTTAACGGCGTGGAGATTGTGGACATAGATGTATTGGCACAAGTGTACCGTGTGTACGGTGTGGACTTGATGCTTCAATACCGCAACAATCTAGGCATTTAGTTTTCTGCATTGGCATAGCGTTTAAGGTCGGTGAAAGCCGACCTTTTATTTAATCAAACTATAAAATTATTTTATGAAAAAAAATGAAAATACCGTTATCGACGAATCCGTAAAAACATATCCAACCCCAAAAGACCAGGATGGTTTTTTCTTTGAAGACGAAGCGGAGGAAGCTAGAGGTATCAAAACGAGAATTTACGAAAACGGTAATAGGGTAAAGAATGTCACATTGAGCAATGGTAAGGTTGCAATAGTCCGTGAGTTGACGGGTAAGGAAGTCATGGAAGCGCGCAAATATGATGGTGGAAAGGCGGACGATGCTAGAATTGTCAATATCGTTGCAGCAATAGCAACCAATATTGACGGAAAAAATATAGTACCAGAAGATTTGGAAACTTTTAAAGCAAGGGATTTCTTGAAAATTACTTCTTGCAGCGTCCTTCTAAATTTGCTATAACCCCCGACCAGTTAGCATTTGTATCCCACTTTTATCACAAGTGGCCGGGGGATCTCGAAAACGAAAAGTGCAAGGCATTATCCGAATGGTACATCCAGGCAGTTGAAGTACATAACCATCTTAATAAGTCTCAGTAAGTAATGGATAAGTTTATGAAAGTAGCCGTCATCTTGACGGCAATGGATCAGATGAGCGATGTTATTGACAAAGGTGTCAATAAGTCGCTTTCTAGCTTTGATAAACTACACAAGGCGCAAAAATCATTGGCAAGTGGGATGGCATTGATTGGCTTTGGGCGTGAGGGTCTTGCATCTTTGGATAGATTTAAAGATGCTTTTGCAGAGTTGGAAGAAAAAGGAAATGACTTGAAAACATCCATAATGGGCTCAAATGGCATTTTGGATGCTTCTCAATACGATAAGATTGTCAAGTCGGCTCAATCATGGAGTGATGTATATAAAGCGCCTACTGGATCATATTTAGATATGATTCGCGTAATGAAAAACAATCGATTGGATGTAAAGGATATTTTGGGAGGTATTGGAAAAAGTGCAGCTCAACTTTCAGATTATTTCAAGATGAATCCAGCTGCTACAGGTGAATTTTCCGCACGTATGAAAAATGATATCGGCGTGCAGGTTAACGAGATGGGACAGATGATGGATTTGGTGGCGCGTATTCATGGAGCTGGAGTAGGTAAGACTGGTGAGGAAGCTGTAAGCGAAATGACCGAATTTTATTCTAAAGTGGGTTTGGGTTTGGCAAATCTGCATGTACAAGGAATACAGGCAGGAAAAGAGATGGGTATTCTTGGTGCTATGTTTATGAACCGTGGTTTGTCTGGTCAAACGGTCGGAAATAACTTTCGTAGGATATTGGATGGTATGCGTGATCCAAAACGAGTAAATGCAGTATTGGGATTGGCACAACAATACGGGAAAAGCCTTGAGTTTTACAATAAAGATGGAAAGTTCATAGGTATTCAAAACATGGTCATGCAATTGGGTAAATTACAAGGCTTAGAACCTAATAAAATTGCCCAAATTCTGAATCCTTTTAGTGGAAAACAAGGGTTGTCAACCGACTTTTTGGAATTTCTTTCCAATGAGGGAATTACCTCTTACAATGAACTTTTAGGAAAGATTGAAAATCAAGCTTCTTTGCAAGATAAGTTGAAGGTGGTCATGGGAGGTCTAAATTATGAGCAAGATGCCTATCATGCTAGTTTGGAAAACTTGAAAGCTTCCATTGGAGAAGATATGGAACCTTTACTATATAACTTTTATTCTGGATTACATAAAGTAACAGTAGCTTTAAGAGAATTTGTACAAGACCATCCTACATTGACAAAAATAGCCTTAGGCATAATTGCTATTGTATCTTCTTTAATAATATTAGCCGGGGCTATTAAGGTTTTTTATGCAATGCGTGCCATAATGGGGATATTGGCGATAGAGTCCCCTGTATTGTCTGGAGTAATGGCAACTGCAACAATGACACTTGAAGGATTTGGCATGACATTGCTTAGGACGGTAATCCCAGCTATTGGAAGTGCTATTGCCGCTACATGGTCTTTTACGGTGGCGTTACTATCCAATCCTATTACATGGATAGTTATTGCCGTATTGGCTTTGTCGGCGGCGGCATATTGGGTTGTGAAAAATTGGGATAAAGTAAAGGTTGCGCTTACGGTTGTTTGGAAAGTAATAAAACAGGCTGCACTTGATTTTTGGAATTTCCTTAAAAATGCTTTCTTAAATTATACCATACCTGGATTGATTATAAAGAACTGGGACAAGATAAAGTTGTTTTTTTCGCTTCTTTGGGCAAAAATAAAATCTGACTTGTCACGGTTATTTACTTGGTTTATTACGTTGCCAAAGCGTATGTACGATTCCGGTAAAGCGTTGATTACAAACCTTTGGAACGGTATTACCTCAAAATCCCAATGGTTGATTGAAAAGGTAAAAAATATTGCCCAAAAAATACGTAATCTATGGCCATTCTCTCCAGCTAAGGAAGGTCCATTGAAAGATATTCACCGTATCAAACTAATGGAAACAATTGCAGCGACTATCAAGCCACAACCTGTATTGGGAGCGATGAACCGTGCGGTTGGTAGCGTTGCTAGTTTTGCGCCGAACGGAGGGCGTAGGATGCCATCTGTTCCCAATCCAAACAATTCAAGTTATGTAATCCATTTTTCACCCAATATAAACTTGCATGGATCTGCAACGCCGGAAGACGGTAAGCGAGTGATGAGTGAGATGGAAACGCAGTTTAGACGATTGATGGATAATTATTTTAAAGATAAAAGTAGAAAAGGATTTTAAACATGTTTGCACAATTTGGAGATATACAATTTGAAAATCTTTATAGTCCGACTTCATTGGACGGCAATGAGAATGCGGATTGGGTGCAGCATGATTTGATTAATTCCAAGTCTGTTATGCAGCACATGGGAGATTCTTTGAAAAACTTGAATCTATCTATTTCGTTGCGTCAAGATTTCTGTAACGTAAAAGATGAATTTGAAAAGTTCCGGAAATACCGGACGGACGGAACGCCGAATCAATTGATTATGGGCGACGGTACCGTGATGGGTAAGTTCATCATCAAAGAAATGCAAACCGGATTCCAACAACTAGAACCCATTACGGGAGCATTGATACAGTTGGATTTGCAATTGTCTTTAGTAGAATTTTTTGTGCGTGATCCTTTGAAACAACAACAGGCTCAAGCTAAGAAAGATAGTGTCTCCAAAAAGAAATTAATAAAAAAATCCGGACGTTCCAATCCCGTCCCATGCAATACGGCAATTGCCAAATTGATTCAGTTCATAAAAAATAATTTAGCAAAAATACGTGCCTATGCACAAGGTCAAGATACCAATACCAATAGGGCTTTGGGATATATCAATGTAGCGTTAGGTGATGCCCGGTCTATATTGGCAGGAACTAAAAGCCCAAACTATCCTTGTGTATATGGAAATTCAAATATTGCAGTTGCTGCAACGGCTTTGGTTCAGGCATTGCAAGACCTTTCCGAAACTATACAAAAACGACTATACTATCCAATAACTTCTTTATTGGACGTATCGATTAAATACAATACTTGCGTAGTGCCAGCGCGTAACCTGGAAGCGGCTTGTAGCAATAACATTAAATCCTCTATCACGCGTGGCAACTAATACGTACGAAATAGTATCAAAGGGTGGATTGCGCTGGGATCAGGTGTCACAACTAGCTTACGGCAATCCTTTTCAGTTTGAGGATATAGTTCGCGCCAATCCGTCTTTGTCGGAATTTGACATTATTCCGGACGGAATGGTAATTATAATTCCCATTAACGATAACATAGAAATTGAAACGGATGATACTAGTTTGCCACCTTGGAAAAGATAAATTGATTTTATGATTGCAAAAGACCTAAAAATATTACTCAGCGACATTCCAGACAACACAAAAATTGTCGTGGCTAAAAACACGGATCCGTTGTATGTTGTTCCGATAGCTCAGATAGAAAAAGAAGAAATTTGTTTTTCGGACTGGTTCGTAGATGAAGAGGAAATTTGTTTAGTCGTAAAAACAAAATAATGGAAGAAATATTATTATTCTATTTGGCTTTTTTCCTTTTATGGATAGTGTCTCACTATATCAAATCCGGTAAATAATTATAGTTTGGTAAAATATCAGATACTATACAACCAAAAGGACATAACGACCGATTTGTCCAACTATCTCACTTCGTTGACCTATACGGATCATACGGGTGGCGAAAGCGACGAACTGTCTTTTGATCTGGAAGATAGTACTGGATTGTGGTCCGGTGCTTGGTATCCCGAAAAGGGAGCTGACCTTACTGCCAAAATCATCATGGAAGATGGACGTACGTTATCATGTGGTGATTTTACATTGGATGAGATAAAAGGATCTGGCAGCCGGGATGGTGGCGATACCATGACTATAAAAGCCTTGGCTGCCGGGATTAACCAAAGCATCCGCACGCGAATCAGCTATGCCCACGAAAACAAAACTTTGCGCGAAATTGCCCAAACAATTGCGTCTAAATATGGTTTGTCTATTGTCGGTAATATCCCAGATGTAACCATCAATCGCGCCACACAAAAACGCGAAACACCTTTGCATTTTCTTTCCCGTATTTCAGTTGAATATGGAATCGTGTTTTCCGTAAAAGGAAAGAAAATGGTATTTACTTCCATCTTTGATCTGGAGAGCGCGGCGGCCGTCATGCAGTTGTTTAAAAAAGACGTTACCGATTGGGACATTACGGATAAGACCGCCGATACTTACTTACAAGCCAATACGCAATACCATTCTGCAAAGCAAAAGAAAGTGATTGGTTATACTTCCAACAACAACGAAATATTTGATCGCCCGGTCAATACAAAGCGTGATTGGATTAATGTGCGTACGCGCACGGAAACATCCCAACAAGCGGAACTAAAAAGCAAAGCAGCTCTATATCAATCCAATACGAAACAACGGGAAGGTCATATTTCTTTGCCGGGTGATCCTATATTGGTAGCTGGGATAAACATTTCATTGCCTGTCAGCGAATGGCGTTCGTTCGGCGGCATTTACCATATAACGGCAACATCACACAAGGTTACGCGTTCGGATGGATACACCGCATCTCTTGACATTAAAGGACTAGGAACAAAATGATGCAGATAGGGATTGTTTCAGACGTAAAGCCGGGGTTTGCAAAAGTTTATTTTGCAGAAGATAAATTTGCGTCCGACTGGTGGCCCATCATTAAGATGGGTACGCAAAATTCTAAGTTTTGCTATCCGTTGCATATTGGGGAGCAGGTTGCTTGTCTTTCGGATGAGCATAGCGACGACGGCGTTATATTGGGTGCGATATACAGCGATGAAGATATGCCGCCGGATTCCGCCAATAACCATACCTATGTTGCACATTTTGAAGACGGAACGGAAATAATATACGATGTTCAGTCACACGAATTAACTGCAAATATCAAAGGCGGTGCAACCATTACCGCAAAAAAAGTGAATGTTACGGCAACGGAAGGTGTAACCATTACAGGCAATCTTACCGTGATTGGAAATGTTGCGGCTGGCGGATTGGCAATTTCATCCGCGCACGGTGGTGACGGATCTATTACCAGCGATGCAGATTTCACAACAACTGGAGATGTGAAAGCCGGAACGGTTAGCCTTAAAACGCATATCCATACAGGTGTACCAACCACCGATGGAATGTCGGGGCCACCGAAACCATAGCCCAAAAAACGCCCAAATATGGTCTAAAGAAAAACTACTTTACATGCCACATTTGTAATCGTGGCAACATTCAATCAGATAACATCTCAGACTTGGACACTTGGACTTTTAAGTGCCGGGAGTGTTGTGCAGGGGTTGGATTGTATTCGCCAAAGAATTGACGTTGTATTGCGAACTACTAAAGGTTCATCGCCTTTGCGTCCTTTTTTTGGTAGCGACGTGTACAAGTTTCAAGACCGACCGTCTAGCATCGCAGTTACGGGAATTAAAGCCGCGATATTGGACGCAATCGGCATGTGGATGCCGGAAATATCCATCCAAAAAATTACTCATGAATTAGCTTCCAGTTTCGCCTTGGTTTTTTATATCACTTACGAGGTCGTGGATGCAGATATTACCGATACGATTGGTTTGGCCGTAGGCGCAGGTACTATAACGACTGACGCTAGTCAGTTGGTTATACAAGGGTTGTATCCGGATGGTTACACTACGCATAGGCTTTCTGCATTGTTGGTGCGCAATGGCAATCCAGTATTGCCGTTGATGCCAGATAGTGGATTTGCCAATGTGGATGATTTGTTTACGTGGATAGTTGCCAATTGGGGTAATTACGGAAAATGGCTAAAAGGCAGTGACCGTATTTATTTGTACGCCAATAAAACGCTTTTCCAAACAGGTAGTTTGAACATCACAGCTTTAGCCGGGACGGTTTATAGTTGTGTCATTCCAGCTTTCAATTTCGGACAAAATATAGTTGTGTCTTTAACCACGCCAGGCGGTATGTTGACAAGTGATCTGTTTGACAATATCCCCGCCATGATGCAATGGCTTTCGAACCAATGGGGAGCTTATGGTGATTGGAGTGTTTCCGGCGGAGCATGGCAAAAGGGAGATTTCGGAGACGATTTTAACAATGACTTTAATACAAGCAACTATACATCTCAGCAACTTAATCTTTTTTCAGAAATGGACGGATTGAGCATTGAAGTGAATGTGACAGGATAATATGGCAGATAACTTACCGATATTTCTTAGCGAAGATGCGGAAGCGATTGTTTCCGACCTGAAAGCCTCGTTAGAAGCTGCAACAAGCCGTGTGCTTTCAGATGCGGACGTGGAGATGGAGTTGGTGAACGTTTTTGCATATCGGGAAAAGAAAATACGCATCGACATCAATAATACAGGACGTCAAAACCTTGTGGCTTTTGCATCCGGTAACATGTTGGATTACCTGGGAGAATTGGTAGGCGTTACAAGACTTGTAGCTACGGGTTCGGTTTGTACGATGCAGTTGACTTTTGTCGATGGGCATCCTGCAATTAGTATAACAGATCCTGTACGTTTCCAAACTGGAGACGGCAAAGCTATTTTCATTACAGATACGTCAATCATTGTTCCGGTCGGCACCAATACGGTCAATGTACCTGTTACGTGTACGACTTCGGGTATATTTGGAAACGGATATGTCGCCGGGGCTGTAAACATCATCTTAGATCCACAAGCCTTTTTGTCATTTGCCACCAATATAGATACAACGGTAGGCGGTGCGGATGATGAATCCGATGACGCTTTTCGCCAAAGGATTATGCTTGCGCCTAATAGCTTTTCCGTGGCTGGACCCAAAAAAGCCTACGAGTTTTTTGCAAAATCTGCCAATCAGTCCATTATTGACGTAAAGGTTACATCCAATGCTCCCGGTCAAGTGGACATATATGCTTTGTTGCAAGACGGTACCATTCCAAACCAAGATATTTTAAATCAAATATTGGCAATTTGTAATGATGAAAAAGTACGTCCGTTGACGGATTCCGTATTTGTCCATGCTCCAACCGAAATAGATTATGATATAGTGGTAGAATTGATACTATACACAGGTGCTTTGGATGATGAAGTATTGTCCACGGTAAATAGTAATCTTAACGACTATAAGCAAAAAACATTGAATCTATTGGGTTGTGACGTTGTAAGGTCGCAACTTAATTCTTTGTGTTCTATTGATGGGAAAGTATATGACGTTAATATCGTTTCGCCTAGTGCCGATATAGTTGTTGATGATAGTGAGTATGCAAGGTGCAATTTTATTTCCGTAACGATAAACGGTTACAACAATGGATAGGGTATTGATGGGGGATGTATTGGCAGCATCTCCACATATTGCCATTTGGGATAGCATCTTTAAAAAGCGGATGGACAATCTAGCATTGGATGCCATACTGGTTTATTTGATTGACAATGTGGACGTGTCTGTTTTACCTTATTTGGCGCAACAGTTTGACGTTACCGGATATGGTGGTTATCGTCTTGCAGTAACAGATGACCAAAAACGCACCTTGATAAAACAGGCAATCGAATTGCATCGATACAAAGGGACTGTTTGGGCGGTAAAGCAGGCTATGTCCAATGTTGGTTTCCCTGATGCTGTTTTGGAAGAGCATGTAGACGATCATTGGGCAAAATTCCGGGTATATGTGGACATAAAATCCAGAGAGATAAACGCAGCCGAAATAGATGCATTGCGTGAAATGATTTTGTTCTGGAAAAATACGCGTAGTTGGCTTGTTGATATTGCCTACAAAATAACATTGGATGATAACATTACAATAGATGCGGATTTTGGTTTGTCGCAGTCTCTTGACGATTCAGATGTTATGCATGTCGGCGGGAATTTTATTTATAATGGTCAGGCGACCTATAATGGTAGTCATAATTATAATTCGGACACAGATCTTTTGGATGTTGAAATAGTATAGTATGAAAAAGAAAGAAAATATTGTGATTTCGGGTTTGATTCAATTACGTATTGAAAAAGATGGTGAAACTATAGATCAAATAGCATTCAAAAATCTTGTGGTCGGAGACGGTAAGTTTCTGGTTGCAAAATTATTGGGTGGCGCGGCGAATGTTGGGGCAATTACCAAAGTAGGAGTTGGAACAAACGGCAATGCTGCATCTGATAGTGATAATGCGTTGGCAAATCCCGTGTATGCCAACCTTACCGGAATCGCGTATCCAGCGGCAAATCAAGTTCAATTTCAGTTTAATATTCCTCAATCTTCTATTGGAAGTATTACTATAAAAGAAATGGGATTATTGACCAATAATAATCTTTTGTTTGCGCGAAAAGTGACACCTGATTACGTATTGCCAGCCGGGACTAATTTAATTGGTACATGGACTATCACAATTAATAACTAATGGCAAATTTATCTGAAGATATAGTTTGGGAAGATGGTATTTACCGTATTGAGGAAACGGACGTTGTCCTTGGTGGAGAAGATGGTACCTCTAACAAACAAATCAAGCAATTGGCCAATCGGACATCCTGGCTCAAACAGGAATTAGGAAAGTTTGAAGATATTCTTCCTATATCTTCAAACATGTCAATACTTGCAGGTCAATTGAGGATGTTGTTACTGGGAACTGACAAGGCAATAGCCACATTGCCAGATACTGTCAACGTACTTGACGGAACAAGAATATTTGTTGCAGCTGTAATGTCTGCAAACTACAAGTATTTGGCATTGCAGCCCAATTCGGGAAACTTTAATATAGGCCGTAAATTATTTGGTAGAATTTATTTATACGACGGGGAATTTGCGGAAATAGTATTAAACAATGGCATTTGGACGATATTGAGACATGAGGGAAGCAATAAAGTAGGCGAAGAAATATATGGTCGCGCAATGTTTAAAAACTGCCTTGCATTGGATGGTTCTTTGGTCAACCGTTCAGATTATCCAAGATTGACGGAGTGGGTTTTGGCGAATTTATCATCCGGTGGATTGGTTTCAGATGCGCAATGGCTTTCGGATCCTGTTAGGTATCGTGGTATGTTTTCCAATGGAGATGGGAGTACTACATTAAGGCTGCCAGATGAGAGGGGGTTATTTGTTCGTGGATTGGATTTAGGTAGGGGATTGGATTTATATAGAATGGATAATGTACCTGGTGGATACGAAATCAGCGACAATGAAAAACATCAACATGGATATCGCGATGGATATTATGTTGAAAATGGGAGTATATCTCAAATGAAAAATGCCCCGAATAGAGAATTGTTGCCACCTAACTATAATAATAAAACCGGTTCAGGTGGTACTGATACAGACGATGATACAGTATTGTATTTAGATAGAAAATCAGATTTTTCCGGTACTGAATCTCGTCCAAAAAACATTGGGAAAATTCCACAAATAAGATTTTAACATGACATCTTATAATACACTTGATGAATTAAAATTAGCTATTGACAATTATATTAAAGCTAATGGAGATCGTGAGATTACGGGAGACCAACTCAATGGAATATTGAAAGGACTTACAAGTTTTATTACGGGAGCATCTGGATTATCATCCTATCAACTTGCAGTAAAGAATGGGTTTCAAGGTAGTGAGATAGCATGGCTTGCATCATTGATTGGCCCAACTGGAAGTAAGGGGGCGGATGGAGCTCAAGGTATTAAAGGAGATAAAGGAGATCCAGGAAACAGCTATACAGTTGTAGACAATTTGACTACAATAACGAATGGAACGGTGCTTGACGGAAAGCAGGGCAAGATTTTGGATGATAAAATATCTAATATCCCCGGTCCATATTCAAAATCAATCACATTTACTGCTATACAAGCAACAGGTACAACTTTCAGTCTGAATATTTCTGCTATAAACTTCATGCAGGCCACTTTGGACATTGCACCACTAGACTCATTTTTAGACTATACGCTACATGACAATGGTGATGGAACCTCAACGATGACTCTACTTAGAAGCATTGTAGTTGGATGGGACTATAAATTAATAATAAACTGTAACGGAACTCAACTATAATACTATGGCAACAAATGGCGTAAGTGAAGTAAGAGCAACTGAAATCGCCCAAAATACATTAAGCTCAGCGAAAGGTGTAACGATTCCTGCATTAGATTCAAACAAGCAAATTCCACTTGAAAATATGCTGAATGCAGTTTCTGCTTCAAATGGCAACCTATTGGGTATTGCGACTCCAAATACAAATCCCGGAATACCCGCGGCCCCCGGCTATTACAAAATACAGTCGTCAACTTCAGTACAAACGTTTACCAACTTCAAGGACGGCACAGGCACGGCAATAACAGTAGACGCATCCACCAACGCGGAACTGATATGGAACGGCAGCTACTGGACGGCGAATGTTATACAGATAGGAGCCGACGTTGTCAGGACTACACAAATCAATGCGACAAGCGGAGTCGCCGGCTATGACCTGACATTAAACGGATTTACGGAAGGCACAGCTGTTACAAAAGAGACGGTTCTAAACGATACCAATACAGCCAATTTCATACACTATGTTTCAAATGACCAAATAGTGAACGGCAATGCATGGTACAATTTCGTAAACTTTAGAGGCGTCCCTTATACTTTGGTCGGAATACGTAATAAATGCCAGGCATCCAGCGTATCCGTGTATAAGTACGACACGGTCAGCAGGGTCGCCACGCTTTTACAGACGTTTGCCAACACTGTTGCAGGGACTGTCCTGTTTACCCTGACTACCCCTGTAAACATAAGTTCGACGGAAGCTGTATTTTGCACGAACTCCTATTACAGCATTGGGGGCTCAAAAGCTGTAAAATTGACCTTTTCCGGAGGCGTTGCAACGTCGTCCATAACGGACACAGTTGAATTTTTACAGACTATTTTATACCTTGAAACAACGGATTCAACGACTTACAAAGGCATTAAAGGCCTGAACGGCGACGTAGAATCACTGGCCCAATCCAATGCAGACACGTTGGACGCCGTCAAAAACGGCTATACCTCAACGGATTTTCAAACCGGCACAACCCAGCTTTCCTATACTGACGTGTCGAACTATTCAAAGGAATTGGCCAACGGTCAGGTAGTGGACGGCAATATGTGGTACAACAACGCCAACTTTCTGGGGCATGCATATACTTTAATCGGCGTCAATTCGAAAGTAAAGACCGGGAACGTGTCAGTTTACAAATTCGACACAGTCGGCAAGGCACTTACGCTACTACAGACATTCACCAACAATTCAACAGGGTGGCAGACTTTCACACTGGCTACGCAGACGAACATTTCGGCAACGGAAGCAATAATAGTAAGCAATACTTACTATACGACCAATGCATCAACTGCCAAAAAAATAACTTTTGCAGGCGGTGTCGCCACGTCGGTTGCTTCCGACGTTGTTGAGATTTGCCAGAACATTATATGGGCGCAAAACACTGACCCGATAACCTATGACGGGTTAAAAGGACTGAATGAAAATGTCGCGGCATTGCAGGACGATACGTCGTCATTGGGAAACGCAATCAATTCTTTGGCAAACATGCCCTTGTACGTCAGGTTGTTGAACGAGCCGGGCAACAGCCTTTCCGGGTGGACAAACACAAACTGGACGGCGTCCGGCGGCTTCAGACCTACCGCAACAGGATCGGCAAATTATCTACAGTCAACGATGGTCTATCATTGTGACAAAAGATTTTTGAGGTTCAAGGTCACGATGGGCGTAGACACTTTTTTAAAGATCCCTGTAGCGTGGGGAGGGATAAACGCAGGCGAAGGGGCATCGTGTTTCGGTATAGATTTCAGCTCCAAAAAACTGGTCATATACTCTTGCGGTACGGGTGCCGACGACCAATGGTCCAGTTCCGGGTACACCACGACAATACTGGAAAGCACCGCCATACCGGACGCTGCAATAGGTGGCCGCGACTATATTGTAGAGCTGCACAAAGACGGCTTGACGCATACTTTCAGGATACTGGACCTGCTGACCGGGATCCATACTGAGGTAAGCCATACCGGTTGGGGCGCAGGCAGGCAAAATCAGTACTATGGGTTCTACGTTGAGAGCGGTACGCTGCCAACTATATCCAATCTGGAAGTTTGGGCTTTAAACAGACCGGATATAGTTTTTGCCGGAGATTCCATCACCGAGGGGGTGTATGTATTAGATAGATTAAAACGTTACGCTGAACTATTTAGAACGAATAATACAACTAAAAAGGTTGTTATATCAGCGCGAGGCGGTGATAATATTACTGGATTGTTGGCAAAGTTTGACACTGAATTTAATATTTATCGTCCTAAAATGCTGTCGGTATTGATTGGCGCAAACGGAGGCAACACACTGGCCAATTTACAGCTGCTAAAACAGAAATGTGACGCTGTCGGATGTGCCCTGATACTACACCACAATACTTGCCAACAGGCTACGGACAAGCATATAGCCAACAATGCAGTTATTGATCAGGTAGGGGTCAACGGGGCAAAGTTCGACATAGCTACTGCGTTGGGTAACTTTCCAAACGTGGACGGGGCACACCCTTCCCCTCGTTACAATCCTGCATTATATGGTGACGCGGGGCTACATCCCAATGTAGACGGGGACGCGCAGATGTACAACAGGTTATTGATTGACGTACCAGAATTATTTTATTAAGAATGCCACTACCAATAAACGGCGAAGACATAGAGTTAACTATTAAAATATTTTAGACATGAATGACGGAAGAATAGATCAGTTAGAAGTAAGAGGAGGTCTGTTGCTTCCTGGAAAAACAATTTCATCGAACTATACTTTACTTCCAGAAGACAATGGGGCGACGATATTGTTTGACTCTCCCAACCCTATTGTAATTACCGTTTCTGTTGGGTTGGTAACAGGGGGGCACAGTTTCGTTTGCAATTTCCAACACAAAGGAGCCGGCACGGTTCAGTTTGTCGGATCAAGTGGTATAACGATAGCAAACAAGAACGGTTTTTTTTACACCAACGGTCAAGGGTCAGGAAACAGTATAATGTCTGCTGATGGCACATACTTTACTTTGGGCGGGGACTTATCTAGTACAAGTTTATAAAATTATATTGATGGGAACTTTTGCATGGAAAGGGAAAACGGAGTTGAAATACAGGTGCGCAGCTGGCTTCACCCTGTCCGCCGACAAGACTGCCTGTATTAAGGCAGACGATGTAGTTGTAATTGCGACCCCGGCAGCACACCTGACCTACCAAACGTATGGATTGAGAGGTACTGTGTTTTACAAGCCTGGCTACAACGTTGACGGTACATGGGACATCCACAACTCCGCCAACTATCCTGACGTATATGGCGGGTATCAGTTTGCAAACCACTGTAACTTCACGGGCATATCCCAGGGACTGTGGTCAAACTATAATCAATCTTCTGCGACGACTGGCGGCGGCAGGATGAACGAATGTGCGCTTTGGAAACAGGGCAATCCCAGCTTTATGGGCACTCTGGGATTTACGAAGACAATTTCCGTTTCTTCTGATGCAACATATTTAATCGGTGTGGGGGCAGACAACAACGTGGTAGTGAAGATGGATGGCAATATCATATTTGCCCCTGTATCATCTACTATTGGTGGAAGCGATTATTTTGGGAATACCGATTCCAACTATACATATTGGTCGGTGATCCCTGTGTACTTATCCGCCGGGGCACATACTTTCAATATTGCAGTGGAGAATATATCCGGGTCTGCCGGTTCGGACAATCCAGGAGCGATAGCCTTGGAAATATACAACGCAACAGAATCTCAGTTAATGGCGTGTGTTACCGATTCTGATTTATCGCCATATATCTATTTCTCAACGAAAGACGTAACGGATGGTACCGATTTCGATGTTTCTTATAGTTGCAATCCTGGATATATCCTTACTCGGCAAGAAGACGGCAGCTATGCTTGTATACAGACCGGCAATCCACCTGTTCAATACCAATAAAAAAGTCTATAACTATAATAAAAGAAAACAATATTCCAATGATAAACGGTGAAGATATAGAACATGCTGGGAGCGGTATGAAAAGCGCCGCCGAAGGTGTTGCCGCACTTATAGAGACGGGTAGTAAAAATCGCTGGAGTTTTGTTTATATCATGTCTTTTATATTGAATCTATTACTTATAGTCTGGCTGATTAGTGCATTGAATGCAAATAGTTCTGCATGGAAAGACGGCTATAATAAAGGAAAAGATGATGGACGTGAAAACTGCCAAACGATCAACGAGGAAAACAAGGCTATGAAATTGGAATTAAATAAGATACATAAAGGCTATGACTCAGTAATTCGCGAAAATATCCATTATAAAGAACAAGCCGCCTTTCAGCAAATAATCATCAAAACAAGAACAAAATGAAAAAGGCAATATTGCTCTTAGTGTTTTGCCTAGGCTGTAAAACACACAAGCACACAATTAAGACGGTAACGACAATAGCCGATTCTGAAAAATCTGAACAAAAACGACAATCGGCTTTGTCAATGACGGATTCAAATATGAATATCTTTATGGGGAAGAACATACAATACCACGAAAAAACTACTACTGAAGAATATCCATCTATCGATCCTTTAAAAACCATGGTATTCAAAGGAAACTATAAAATAGTGGCAACTCCCAATGGTCGCGAGTTTATTGATACTAAAGATTCGTCTAATAAGCTCGTTCTTGACACTTCAAAAGGGACCTTAGCGGTTATTCGCAATGGTAAGGAAAAGGCGGTGATTGATGATGTAGTGGAAGCAAAGGCAACTAATCCAACGCGTAAGACTACAACGGAAAAGGACTACAGGTACATTGATACGAGTAAATCTAGTCTGAATTATCAGAAAAAAGACACGGGTGGAAAGAACGCAGAAACTATAGAAATTAAACACAATAAAGTACAAAAAAAACAAGATCAAACTACAGATACAAAAGTATCTGTCTGGAACTGGATTTGGATAGCAATTGGTGCCGGAGTATTCTTTGTAATTGCATATATGACAATAGCAAAGAAGTGGACGGTTCTTTTTTCTAAAATCAAAAGTAAAATATAGTGGCGGATTTTAATATAGCATTTAAGAGGATTCTTTCTGATGAGGGTATTAAATGGGAAAATGATCCTGACGATGCCGGGGGTGAAACGTATGCCGGATTGACTAGAAAAGCGGATCCTTCATGGACTGGATGGACAATTATCGATCAATACAAAAAGAAGCCAAATTTTCCTGCCAATTTATCTGCCGTTCAGTCCCAACTTATTGAATTGGCTAAACCTTTCTACAAAACAAAATATTGGGACAAAGTTTGGGGCGATAAAATAATGGATCAGCGAATTGCCAATGACATGTGTAATACGTATGTCTTAACTGGTTCGGCTTCCATCAAACTCCAGAATAGACAATTCGGATTTCCGGAAAAAACAGTAATGGATGATCAATTGTTGAATAAATTAAACTCTATTGTATGAGAAAGACATTAGGAGTAATCGTCATTTCAATATTTATTTTTGGTTGTCAAGCCAACCGACAATCTTCAGATTGTAGCCTATACATAGATTCGATAATCAAAATATCCAACCGGTATGGCGATACATTGAGATATGTGACTATTGAAGCAATACATGAAGCCAATATTTCCAGAGATTCTATTAGAATATTGAAAGATTCCATTGTTAAACTAAACACCCAAATAAAATACGCGGATTATAGAAGTGGCAGAATTGTAACTAAAATTCAATACTACATAGACATAACGGATCAACGACCAGCAAACAAAAATTTTTTTTTCGGATGGGTTAAACGCGCAATGCGGCAAGAAAAGTAATCGTATATTTGGTTAAATTTTTTAAAAAAAGGAGGATAGATAATTATTTATTCTCTTTTTTTTATCCGTAAATAATCCGAAATAAAATATAATAAGTTGATTATTAATTAATTATAAACAAATAAGTATTCTTGGCATGACCACATTCTACATTAGTCGATTGTCCATTTTCTTTGCCACTCAAAATGCAAAACAGAAAATCTCCTATTGGATGACTTTGGCTCACACCACGTTATTTTGATGAATAAAGTACCGCATCTGTGACGATAGTACAGACGCAATCTGATAAATTTAGCTAAGTCGCTAGAATCGTTCTCATATTTTAGCTAGCAATGAATCTCCCGTAAGAATTTTACAAAACAATTTTCCCATTTATCGAAATAAGTGTGAAATGTTGGATATGAATCAGTAGTCATTTTCCTCTCAAAGAGGTTCGCTCATTCTGCCACAATGAAAAGTTCTGTCCCATTCTCGCTATTCGGACAAAGGATTCATAAATATGACCGATTGTTTTTTAACCACGAAGCTCACTCTTTAAATTTCGATATATTGGAGCCCGAATACATCTTAAAAAAACGGCTAAAATGCGCCGGACTTTCGAAACCGAGCTCGTAGGCGATTTCCTTTGCAGACTTGTCCGTGTAGTGAAGATAACGTTTGGATTCCAACACAAGCCTTTCCCTAATAACGGCGGACGGTGTGGGTTGTTTCAACAAAGCAAAGACGTTGCTCAACGTTTTTGGAGATTTGTTGAGAGCTGCGGCATAGAAACTAACTTTGTGTTCCCGTTTGAAGTTTTCTTCCACCAACAACGAAAACCTTCGGACAATGTCCATGCGTTCGTCCGGGAACTGCCGGTAGCCTTCGCTCTGCGCCTTTGCCATGCGGGTCGTCTTTATGATGATTCTTTTGAGCAGCGTTCTCAACATCTCGCCCTGAAAACTGTCCTTTACGTTCATTTCTTTGGCGAATACTTTTTGAAGGTAGTCCAGTTCCTCGACCTCTTCACTGTTCAACATGACAAACATCGGATGTCGGATGCCGTAGAAAAGAAAACCCACGCAGCCCACTTCCACGTCATGGTCAATGATGCAGTAAAATTCCCTGTTGAACTGCCAGGCCGTCAGCAGCTCAGGGTGCTGAAAAACAAAATTCTGGTTGGACACAAGTGGCAGGATACTACGCGACGGCACTGTATAGGCTATCTCATCTATCACGACCTGTTGGTCTCCGCCTTGGTTATAGACAACGGTAATGACGGAAGAGGGACTCGGGCTGTTGAGTCCCCTTCCTGAAAAAAGTTTGTTTTCTCTGTGCATGACAAACTGAGCCGACGTTGATGCTTCGCTATATTCTTTGACCATCCGGATTTTATTTTTTATAAATATATGAAAATCAGCGCCAAACGGACAACCTCATTATTCCCCTGCAACCATGTGCATGGAAATGGCGATGCGGTTCCAGCTGCCAATAGTTACCGTGACAAATATTACCTGCGCCAATTTTTGTTCGCCGAGCAGTGCCAATGCACGTTTGTAGGTTTCATCCGATACGCCACCCTTTTCTATCTGTGCAACTTCCTCCGCGAGTTTCAATACGGCCTGTTCCGTTTCGGTAAAGAACGGGGTTTCCCACCATGCCGACAATGCAAACAAACGTTGCGGTGTTTCTCTCAGTTCGAGTGCAGCCTGCGTATGTATATTGATGCAGTAGCCGCAACCGTTGATTTGTGAAATCCGGATTCGGATAAGTTCCTGAAGTTTGGAATCCAGCTCCAAGGTTGGCAGGTACTTGTCTACTGTACCCATTGCACGGTATAGTTTGGGCTCGGCTTTTCCGATGTCCATTCTTGTCTTTAACATGATTTTCAATCTTTAAGGCTGTGAATAAATATGATGCGAATACACAACGATTAACCGATACTTTTTGCCACAGGGAATTCGTTTGGCACTTGCGTTACCGCATGCAGTATGTTGCTGATAGTACGGTCACCAATATGGACAATCATGTCAATAAGGTTCTCTTTCGAATAGCCTGCGTCAAAAAAGGCTGCAACCAACCTGCCGTCTCCGGGGTGTCGTTTCTCGGAAAGCTGTTTGGCAAGTTTCACCAGTGCATCTAGTTTTTTGTCGAAGGACGCGCTTCCGCCCCTAATTTCCAGCGTCTGTTCTTCTGTAAAGCCGTTCATTTTGGCAACCATCGTGTGGGCACTGAGGCAATATATACAGTTGTTCACTTCGCTCACAACCAGCGTTACCGCCTCCGCTTCTTTTCTGCTCAGGGACGTTTTGCTGTTTTCCAAATTGATGTAAGCTTCCAGTGCGTTTTCGGAGTAGGCCAACGTGGAATACAGGTTGGGGACTGCACCAAACGCCTTTTTCAGTTCATCGAAAATTTGCTGGTTTTTTACTGATACGTCTTCTCTTTTTAGGACTTTAAATAAATTTTCCATCTTGATTAAATTGTTTAATTGTTGATAGAGCAAAGGTAGACTAATGCATAGCCTAAGACGGTATCCGTATTTCCTGTCGAGTTGTCTATATTTCCCGAGAAGGTAATTTTTAATGTCTAAACATTCGGCGCATTAAGGTACAAAGCGGCAATTGTAACGAGCAAAATCGCAGTCAAAACAAACAATGAAAAAACATGAAACGCTTATACTATCCATTGTACTACACGACCGAGATGGGCGCAAATGCAATGGAATATTTCGATAGGCCAACAATCGTAATGATTCAATATTGCTAAAAAAATTATACTTAAAAATAGCATAAACTAAAAAAATTAGTATATTGCATCAATATAAGTAATTGTCATGAGTAGTTACGCAGGAAAAAACCTAAGATATTTACGCAAACTGCGCGGATGGACGCAGGATCAGTTTGCCAACAAACTTCAGATAAAACGTTCATTAGTAGGCGCTTACGAAGAAGAAAGAGCCGAGCCACGACTAGACGTATTGGAACAAATTGCCAATATATTCAAACTGAGCTTGGACGATTTGTTGTTGAAAGACTTAAGTGTGCCTAATGGTGGCGGTTCGTATATTGACAAACGCCGCGCCATGAAGCTCGAATCCGAAAGTCATCAACCAACGATACCTTTTGTTCCGGTGAAAGCCGCAGCGGGTTATTTGGCAGGTTACGCCGATCCTGAATTTGTGGAAGAACTCAATTCTTTTACGCTGCCGATGTTGGCGCCGGGCGACTACCGTGCATTTGAAATTACGGGAGACAGCATGTTGCCGACACCGAGCGGTAGCATAGTGGTTGGCGAACGCATCGAAAATATGGATGACGTCAAAAATCACAATCCCTATATTGTTGTCAGCAAAAATGGCGGCATCGTCTTCAAACGTATACAAAGAAACAACCGTGTCAAGGATTCCATTATGTTGGTCAGCGACAATACATTATTTGAACCGTATTCTATTGGTTTGAAAGAAATCGTGGAATTGTGGAGCGCCAAAATGATCATGACAAAAGTCGCCCCTAACCAGCGCTGGGACGTGGATCAATTGGCGGGAATGGTCAGTTCCCTTCAGGATCAAGTAGCTTCTTTACGCAAAAAAGTAAAATGACGCTATGTAGAACCCTTTAAAAGACTATAATCGGTTTTCGTTTTCAAATTTAAAAACAGCTAAAACGCCCAAATTCGGCGCTCATATATTAAATTTGCGTTCTTAAAACCAAAAAGAGTACATGTTCAATAGTTTAAGTGAACGTTTGGAATCGGCGTTTAAGAACCTGAAAGGTGAAGCGCACATATCCGAACTCAATATTGCCAATACGGTCAAGGATATTCGCCGCGCTTTGTTGGAAGCCGATGTTAACTATAAAATTGCCAAGGAATTTACTGACAAAGTAAAAGAAAAGGCACTAGGTTCTAAAGTATTGAATGCAGTCAGCCCTGGTCAGCAAATGGTCAAAATCGTCCAGGACCAATTGACCGAATTGATGGGCGGAACGGAATCCGAATTTGACATCAGTGGCAAACCTACCGTGATTTTGATTGCGGGTTTGCAAGGTAGTGGTAAGACGACTTTCAGCGGAAAACTCGCCAATTATTTAAAAACCAAAAAAGGTAAAGCACCTTTGTTGGTTGCCGACGATATTTACCGTCCTGCCGCGATCGACCAATTGAAGGTATTGGGAGAACAAGTAAACGTCGAAGTTTATAGCGAACCGGAAAATAAAGACGCCGTTTCTATTGCGCAAAACGCGATTGCATACGCAAAAGAAAAAGGCAAAAACGTCATCATCATCGATACTGCCGGCCGTTTGGCGGTGGACGAGCAAATGATGACCGAGGTTGCCAATATCAAAAATGTCGTCAATCCTACGGAAATCCTGTTCGTTGTGGATTCCATGACAGGACAAGATGCCGTCAATACCGCGAAAACATTCAACGACCGCTTGGATTTTTCGGGGGTTGTATTGACCAAACTGGATGGTGACACCCGTGGCGGTGCCGCGTTGACGATCAAATATACCGTTCAAAAACCGATCAAGTTCGTCAGTTCCGGTGAGAAAATGGACACATTGGACGTTTTCTATCCAGAACGTATGGCACAGCGTATACTGGGAATGGGGGACATCGCATCCTTGGTCGAAAAAGCACAGGAACAATACGACGAGGAACAAGCCAAAAAACTCGAAAAGAAAATTCGTCGCAACGCATTTGATTTTCAGGACTTTTTGGATCAATTGCAGCAAATCAAGCGCATGGGTAATCTGAAAGATTTGATGGGCATGATTCCCGGCGTTGGAAAAGCTATCAAAGATATTGACATCAGCGACGATGCCTTCAAAGGTATTGAAGCGATCATTCAGTCGATGACACCGTTTGAAAGGGCCAATCCTGACAGCATCGACGCGAGTCGCCGCAAACGTATTGCAAACGGTTCGGGCAAACAGATTTCGGATATCAACGCATTCATGAAGCAGTTTGAACAAATGCGCCAGATGATGAAAATGATGAACAAAATGCCAATGGGCATGATGAAAAGATTCACAGGAATGTAATATTGGGCAAAAAGTAAACGTTTTTTACTTTTGCCTTTGTAAAATAATTGTATGATTCAAAGAATTCAGTCCGTCTGGCTTTTGCTGGCGGCAATATTTGCGGTGGTATCCCTTAATCAGCCGTTTTTTACGGGAGTGCCAGGAACCGCACTAAGTCAGCCCATGGCGGAATTCAAAGGCAGTTCGGATATATTTGTCACTATATTGACCGTCGTAGTTGCAGCCGTTTCTTTTGTGGCGATTTTCATGTTCAAAAACAGAGGCAAACAAATAGGAATGGTTGTTTTCGACTTAGTATTGAGCATTTTGCTGATTGCGGTTTATTTCATGAAAACGCAGCAACAGATGCTGGGAAATGTTTCCATTCAGGCGATTTTCGTTTTGGTCATTCCGATATTTCTTTTGTTCGCGATCCGCGGTATTGCTCGGGATCGGAAACTGATTAAAAGCGTCGACCGATTAAGAGGTTAAGGTGATAAAGAAAGGCAGTGAAAGCTGCCTTTTGTTTTTTATATTATTTTATTATTAATCATTTTCTAAAATGAAAAAATTACTATTGGTCGTGGCGGCGTTTTGTTCGTTCCAATATTGTTTTGCATACGGAACGACCGGACACCGCGTGGTTGCGGAAATCGCGCAAAGGCATTTGACCAGACATGCACGAAAAGAACTGAAAAAACTGATCGGCGACCAGCAATTGGCGTATTGGGCAAACTGGCCGGATTTTATCAAATCAGACACAACCGGAACTTGGAAAAAAGCTTCCATGTGGCACTACATTGACTTGCCTGGTCATTTGTCAAAAGAACAATTCGTTTCCAAACTGAAAGCTTTGCACGGCGAAAACCTTTACACGCAGATTGCGGCGATGGAAGCGCAACTAAAAGACAAATCGCAGCCAAAAGAACAGCGCGAAATTGCGCTTCGTTTTTTGATACATTTCTTAGGAGACTTGCACCAGCCTTTGCATGTCGGCCGTGACGAAGACCAAGGCGGCAACAAAATAAAAGTTACTTGGTTTGGACGATCGACCAATTTACATGCGGTTTGGGACGAAGCGTTGGTTGATTTTCAACAATATAGCTATACGGAATACGCAACTGTATTGAACGTAGCTAGCAAAACCCAAGAAAATGCGTGGGTCAACAGTCCGATGGCAGATTGGTTTTACGAATCGCATGAATTGGCGGACAAGGTTTACGACAATACGCCGGATGGTTCCAAATTAAGTTTTGCGTACAATTATCGTTTTGTCAACGAGCTCAACGAGGAGTTGACAAAAGGCGGTTTGCGATTGGCGAAGATATTGAATGAGATATTGTAATTCTAGTTTATATGCAAACGAACAGCGCGTCAAACAACGCGCTGTTTGTGTTTATTTATTGCGACAGCGCAATTCCGCCAAATATTGATCATTGTCGTCTTCAAAAATCACCTGCATTTCCCAGCCGTTTTCCTGTGCGACCTGCATCATCTTGTTTTTGTCAATATACAGCCAATTGAACCAATTCGTTTTCAATCTTTTATATGCGTATTGATAGGCGATTTCGCCGTAATAATGTTCAGGAAGCAGGATATCTTCGTACATATACTGGATGTCGGAAGAGTCAAAAACAATCTTGCCGTTTTCTTTCAAAAGCGTTTTTGCCTTGTTCAAAAATACCGCCACTTTGTCCATTGTTCCGCAAAGTCCAATACCGTTCATCAGCAAAAGCAGCGTGTCGTATTGCGGCAAATCGATCTCAAAGAAATCGCCACAGACAACATTTTGGATACCGCGATCCCGCATCACGCTGACAGATGCCGCCGAAATTTCCAGCGACGTCACATCCAAACCTTTTTCCTGCAAATACAAACTGTGCGCACCAGCCCCCGCGCCAATATCCAGAACCGAACCTTCACAATGGCGCAGCGCGATTTTTTCCAATAACGGAAAATCGCTTTCTTCCCGAAAATAAATGGAAACCGGCATTTCCACTTTCGGCCCAAAACGGTCGAAAACCCACAATTTGCTTGCGTTTTTGTGGCGATGATAATCTTGTATAGCGATTCCTGGTAAGTCGGTCACGGTTGAGAATTCTGTGTGTTGATACTTTGTCAAAGGTAACAAGATTGCGGCTTTTCTGTTGACGGAATGTGCTCATACACAAACAGTTTTGTATTTTTATCATTATTGTTCCTAACAAAAATGAAACGATGCAAGCCATATCCAGACTTTTCGATTTTTTGATGCCGGATTCCTTTCACGCGCTTCCCGAAGAATTGCTGCGCTACAAGAAAAACGGCAACTGGCAATATTATAGTCCGCAAAAACTGAAAGAACTTTCCTTTGGTTTAGCGTCTTATTTTGCAGAAAATGGATATGCGAGTATGGGAAAAAGTACCGAGGAAAAAGAAAAAATTGGATTGATTTGTTTTTCTCGTCCCAATTGGTTGGTCGTTGATATTGCGGTGCAATTGACGGGCGCGTTGCTGGTGCCGCTTTATCCCAATATCTCCACGGCAGAAATTGTGCAGATTCTCAATGAATGCGAAATCAAAATCTGCTTTTTGGGCGACATGGATCTATTCGAAAAGATTGCAAGTTTAAAAGATCAGTTGCTTTTTTTGAAAGAGATTTTTGTGTTTGACGGTGCGGTGCGGAAAGATATTTGTTGGACGACGACTATCCGTTCTTATAATCCCGAACTGGAAAAATCAATCATGCAACTTTCTAGTCAGGTAAACGAAAACGACGTCACGACCATCATTTACACGTCCGGCACGACGGGAATGCCCAAAGGCGTGATGCTTACCCACAAAAATATTTTGTCCAATATAAAAGTTCTCAGCCGTGATGTTTTTTCCGAATTTGGGCTAGGCGGACAGGAACGGAAAGCCTTGAGTTTCCTGCCATTGAACCATGTTTTGGAAAAGGCCATCGTGTACGTTTATCTGTTGAATCGTGTTTCGGTTTCTTTTGCCGAAAAGATTGACAAAGTTGGAGAAAACCTTTTGGAAGTCAAGCCCTATTTGTTTGTAACGGTTCCGCGGTTATTGGAAAAAGTCTACGAAAAGATTTTGAACAAAGGTCACGCGCTCAAGGGCATTTCAAAGCAAATATTTTTCTGGTCCCTGAATCTTGCGGCCCAATATGAATTGGACGAAACAACGTTGTCGTGGCACTATAAAATCAAACGCAAAATTGCAGACCAACTCGTTTTTAGCAAATGGCGCGCGGCGTTGGGAGGAAACGTCAGAGTGATTATCGTCGGCGGTGCGGCTTGTCAACCTCGATTGATCCGCCTTTTCAGCGCCGCAAAAATTGTCATATTGGAAGGTTACGGTTTGACGGAAACTTCTCCAGTGATCGCGGTCAACCGTTATCCCGCTGCCAAAAGAAAAATCGGAACGGTTGGTTTAGTATTGGACAATATTCAGGTGAAATTTTTGGAAGATGGGGAAATATGCTGCAAGGGCGACAATGTCATGCACGGCTACTATAAAAGACCGAAAGAAACGGCGGAAACGTTGCTTGACGGCTGGTTTCGGACAGGTGACATTGGCGAAATGGACGGACAATTTTTGAAAATAACGGATCGAAAAAAGGAGATTTTCAAAACCTCCGGCGGCAAATTTGTCCTCCCGCAATTGATTGAAAACAAAATGAAGGAAAGTTTTTTGATCGGTCAGATCATGGTTGTGGGCGAACAACAAAAATTTGTTGCCGCGCTGATTGTCCCTAATTTTCATGCACTCAAAAACTGGTGCGTGCGCCATAATATCAATTATACAACGTCGACAGAAATCGTTCAAAACGCGCAGGTAATTCAAGC
>Ga0154006_1000106_pt1 | contig 26547 bp, 26 predicted proteins | sample TSFL090MetaG_FD_104747 | JGI IMG/M metagenome (GOLD analysis project Ga0154006, IMG submission 104747) | Attine ant fungus gardens microbial communities from Florida, USA - TSFL090 MetaG | ecosystem: Host-associated > Fungi > Mycelium > Unclassified | place: USA: Florida, Wakulla State Forest...
GTCGATGATCGGCTTGCCCATCTCCTCGGCCTCGGTTGTTCCGATGCCTGAGGTTAACAGCTCGCCGCACAAGTTAACAGCCCCAAACAGCCTTTTTGAAACCGTCTCTTAAAACGGCCTTCTCACGCTCGAGGCGTTCGACACGCGCCTTGAGTTCCTGAATACGCTGTTGACCAGGCATGATTGCCTTGCCCCGCGGCGTGACGCCCTGGCGCTCCATCTGAAGTTGCTGCACCCAGCGACGCAGGACCGTCTCGCCGACACCGACCGAGCGGCTTGCCTCCATATGACTACAGCCCTGGTCGAGCACCAGACTGGCGGCATGCTGTCCGATACCCCGCCTGTCAATCACGAACTGATTTACGCACATCACGAGCGCGGCTTTGTCTTGTGCAGCCAACGATCGACGACTCGCAGCCGGTACTACCTGCAAGTGCCGTTGACCGAGAAAGTCGAAGACTGGTCCGACGAACGCTTTTGGGAAGAGTTGAAAACGCGCCTGCCGAAGGACGTTGCGGAGAAGATCGTCACGGGGCCCTCGCTCGAAAAGAGCATCGCGCCGCTGCGCAGCTATGTGGTGGAGCCGATGCAGTACGGCAAGCTGTTTCTCGTTGGCGACGCGGCGCATATCGTGCCACCGACTGGCGCGAAGGGCCTGAATCTCGCGGCAAGCGACGTGAGCACGCTGTATCGGATCTTGAATCGCGTCTACCGCGAAGGCCGTACTGATCTACTCGAAAAGTATTCGCAAATCGCGCTGCGCCGTGTGTGGAAGGCAGAGCGTTTCTCGTGGTTCATGACGAACCTCCTGCACGAGTTTTCGGACCGCGACGCCTTCGACAAGCGCATGCAGCGTACCGACTACGACTACTACACGACTTCCGATGCCGGCCTCAAGACGATCGCGGAAAACTACGTTGGTTTGTCTTATGAACCGATTGAATGAAGCAGCAGTGATGTTCGGTTGACTGGCGCGCGCCACCGGATCGGCACATGATTCTGCGCGGCGGGACCTGGCCATCGAGCAGGCCCGCATCGACGAGAACCAGCAACTCGCGGACGTGCTGCGCAATGCAGTGGGCGTGGCGATGCAAGTGGGGGAACCGGGGTGAGGGCGCAATCCGCGGCCGATCCCCGGTCGTGGCGACGCCCTCGCGCGTTGCGGTCGGCATCCTGGTTTTTCCGCGGGCATCGGCGCGGAATGTGTCGCATAACATAAAGTAATGCGAGCCGGAAAATATAGCGCGTTGACGATGAAAACCGGCCCTCCAATACTTCGCTCAAAGCCTGAAAAACAGAGCGAAAAGTCCACCCCATTGGAGGAGTACGATGTCTGCCCATCCGCTGAAGACCCACCGCGAGCTGCTCGACAGCCGCGCACCCGGACACGGGTTGCCGGCCGGCCTGCTCGGCCGGCAGGACGTGTTCGAGACGGACGTCGAGGTGTTCTTCGAGAAGCTCTGGCTCTTCGTCGCCGTCACGGCCGACGTGCCGGAGCCGGGCGACGTCTATGCAGTCGATATCGGCAAGTCGTCCATCCTGATCGTGCGCGATGACGACGAAAACATCCGCGCGTACCGGAACGTCTGCCGGCATCGCGGTGCGCGCCTGATGCAGGGGGGCGCCAAGGCGACCGTCGGCATGGTGGTGTGTCCGTATCACCAGTGGACGTACGACCTGGACGGTAGCCTGAAACATGCGACCCACATGGGCAAGGATTTCGACAAGCAATGCCGAAGCCTGATCCCGGTGCACGTGAAGGTGGTCGGCGCGCACGTGTTCGTGTGCCTGGCCGACGACGCACCGGAAGACTTCGCGACGCTCGAGGCGGTGATGACGCCGCGCTTCGCGCCGCACGACATGCAGCGCACGAAGATCGCGCACGAGATGACGATCGTCGAGAACGGCAACTGGAAGCTCGTGATGGAAAACAACCGCGAGTGCTATCACTGCGGCGGCACGCACCCGGAGCTCACGCAATCGTTCCTCGCGCACGACTTCGGTTTCTGTCCGGACGGGCAGAGCGAGGCATCGCTGCGCGACTACGATGCCTATCTCGCTCACAATGCCGCCCGGAAGGCGGAGTGGGAGGCGGATGGTTATATCTGCGAGGCGTTCGAATCGGTCGACGAGGGCGTCGAGACGAATTTCCGTTCGCAGCGGCTCGTGATCGCCGGCACATGCGAATCGCAGACGCTGGACACCAGGGTCGCATCCACGAAGCTGCTCGGCGATCTGCCGCGTCGCGATCTCGGCGACGTGCATATGTGGACCCATCATTCGTGGACGCACGTGATGAGCGACCATGCGGTCGTCGCGACCATCCTGCCGATCGCGCCGGACAAGACGGTGGTGCGCACGGTGTGGCTGGTGCACGCGGATGCGGTCGAAGGCGTCGACTACGACGTGAAGACCCTGACCGAGGTGTGGGTGGCGACTACGCAGCAGGATGCCGACCTCGTTGCGATCACCCACAGCGGCACGCAGGATCCGGCCTACGTCCCGGGGCCCTACTCGACCTACACGGAAGCCGCGCTCGACCAGTTCGCACGCTGGTACGACGCACGCCTGAAGGCCCACGGCATCTGAGTTTCGTCGTGAAATCGTGGCCGGCGCGCGCCGGCCACTGCGGGCCTCACGCGTCCCGATGCGTCCCTTTGGCCTTGGCCGTGTGCGTCGCCAGCGCGTCCATCAGCGCGGGGCTCAGGCAATCGTACGGCTCCAGGCCTTTGCCGCGCAGCGTATCGCGCACGTCCGCCATCGACGACGGCGGCGTGCCGCTTTCGATGATCGACGATACGAAGGCCGCGAAACCGGGGCCGTCCCAGCCGGCATCCGGCGACAGTTCGGTGTGGATGAAATCCAGGCCGTAGAACGCATGGTCGCGATTTTCGATGCGCCCGAACAGATGTGTGCCGCAGGCGGTGCACGCATGGCGCTGGATCAGCGCCTTGTCGTCGACCACGCGCAGTTTTTCGCCATGGGCGGTCACGGTGAGCTTGTCGCGCGGCACGACGCCCACGACGGAAAACAGCGCACCGGCCGGTTTCCAGCACTTCGTGCAGCCGCATGCGTGGTTGAACGCGACCTGCGAATCGACCCCGGCATCGATGCCGCTACTTCACCGGCGTGAGGACCGGCGCACCCTGGTTCTTGATCAGGAATACGACGAATTTCGCCGACTTCGTGCTGCTCGCGTTCCGCCCGACCGTATGCACGTCGTTCGGGCCTTCGTGGAACGTGTCGCCGGCGTGGAGCGTCACCTCCTTGCCGCCGTTCAGCCCCATCACGATGCTGCCGTCGAGTACATACACGAATGCGTGCGCATCGTGACGATGAACGGGGTCGATACTGCCGGGCGGATAGTCGACGACGATCATCTTGACTTCCTTGCCCGGATACTCGGGCAACGGCTCCGTGGTCAGCTGCGTGACCTTGGCCTGCGGTGCGGCGGCGGCCGGTTGAACGGGCATCAGCAGCGACAGCGCGAGCGGTGCAAGCGCGAGCATCATGCGTTTCATTTCGTTACTCCAGGTTGGCCTTGTCGAGCCCGAACATCTTGTCGAACGAACCGGGCACGATGCGGAATGCGACGTTCAAGCGGTTCCAGTTGTTGATTGCACCCACGAGGAAGGTGAGATCCGACAATTCCTTCTCGTCGTAGTGGGCCCGCACGCGTTCGTACAGATCGTCCGGCACGCCGTGTGCCGGGAGATGCGTCAGCGCTTCGGTCCATTCGAGGGCGGCGCGCTCGCGCGGCGAGAACAGCGTCGACTCGCGCCAGATCGCGACGTGATGCACGCGCAGTTCGCGCTCGCCGTGAATCCGGGCCATCTTGGTGTGCATGTCGACGCAGAACGCACAGCCGTTGAGCTGCGACGCCCGAATCTCGACGAGCTCCCGGATCGGCACTTCGAGCGTCGTCTTTTGAAACAGTCCGTCGAGCTCGACGAGTTTCCTGGTGAGTTCCGGTGATTGCTGAAAGTAGTTGATCCGTTGCGTCATGATCCGTTCTCCTGATGGGTGGAAGCGGTACTGCCGGCCGTGCGCATGACCATTTACCGCACGACCCGCGTGGCAACCATCGTAATCACGCGCCCCGCGGGCCGGTAGCGCCGGGAAGGTGCGCACTCAATTGCCGCTTCGGAACCAATCATGTGTCGGACGCGCAGATCCGGCTGCACATCGTTGGCGTTCGGTCACACCGACACGGCGACGACACTGCAGATGCCCTGCCGCGCCATCTTCGTATAGGGGCACAGGCGTTCCGTATCGCGGACGAGACCTTCGGCGACCTGCTGCTCCACGCCCGGCAAGCGGACCGTGACATTGGCGCGCAGCGCATAGCCGCCGTCGACGGGATCGCGGCCGAACGAAACTTCGACGGCCACGGTGGATGCCCGGATGTCGATCTGCTCGCGTTGCGCGAGCAAGCTCAATGCGCCGTGAAAGCAAGCGGCGTAGCCAGCGGCGAACAGCTGTTCGGGATTGGTGCCGTTGCCCGGGCCGCCGAACTCGGCAGGCAGGCGCAGCCCGACGGCAAGATTCCCGTCGTTCGAGCGTGCGATACCCGATGCGCGGCCGTGCCCCGTCTCGCCGCCGGACACGGTGACGCGGGTGGTATAGAGCGGCTGGAAATCCCGGCCGCGATATCGGTCGAGCAGGGAAAGCGGAGGGGCGTGCAGCGGGTTGCCATTCATGGTGCATGCTCGAGTTCGGCGACGCGCTCCGATCCCCGGGCCCACGGCGCAGCCGATTCCCGGTGCCTGTACGGAGCAGGACGCCTCCATGCTAGTGGAGCGCACCGGGCGACGGAACGGTCGTCCAGGGCGATTGTCTGGTTCCCGTCCGACACCAATCGAGACGGTGACACGCCGGGCGCCATGACGCAGCGTGTCGCGCGGCGCGTCACCTGCCCAGGCAGGCACGCAGCGTGTGTGCGTGACGTTGCGCGTCGCTCGCATCGGCGACGTTCGCGAATCCGATGACGAGGCCGCGCGGCGTTTGCTGCGTGTGGCTGTTCGCATACCAGATCGACAGCGGCAGGACCGCCAGCCCCGCGTCGCGCGCACGCGCGGCGACCGCGACGTCATCGACGGGGCCGTCGGGCCCGTCGATGAACTGCACGGCGAACTGGATGCCGCCCACCGGCAAGTCGACGATCAGCCGCTCGCCGAATGCTTGCCGCAACGCATGCACGATCAGCGTGCGGCGCTCGCCGTACAGCGTGCGCATGCGCTTCAGATGCCGGGCGAAGTGCCCCTGTTCGATGAAATCGGCCAGCGCCGCCTGCAACAACGTCGGCGAACCGGCATTCATGCTGCAGGCCACGCGTTCGACGCGCTCCACCGCGCGCTCCGGCACGACCGCATACGCGAGCCGCAAACCCGGGTACATCGCCTTGCTGAAGGTGCTGCAATAAATCACGCGATCGCGCCGGTCGAGGCTCTTCAACGCGGGCAGCGGGCGGCCGAGATAGCGGAACTCGCTGTCGTAGTCGTCCTCGACGATCCACCCCGACGTCTTTTCGGCCCAGTCGAGCAGCGCGATGCGACGGGACAGCGACAGCGTATGCCCGAGCGGGCTCTGATGCGATGGCGTGACCAGCGCGAAGCGCGCCTGCGCGTCCAGCTGCATGCCGCGCGCGACGTCGATCCCCTCGGCGTCCACCGGCACCGGCACGAGCTGCACGCCGGTCTCCGACAGGAAGCTGCGTGCGAGCAGGTAGCCGGGATCCTCGAACCACACGCGGTCGTTCGCGCGGGCGAGGCTGCGCAGCACCAGTTCCAGGGTCGCGCGGTAGCCGCTGGTGATGAATACCTGGTCCGGCACACAGGTGACGCCGCGCGACAGCGTCAGATAGGTGGCGATGTGTTCGCGCAGCGGCCGGTAGCCGGCCGGGTTCGGATAGCCGAGCAACGCGCGTTCGCTGCTGCGTGCGCGCAACGATACGAGCCGGTGCCAGACCTTGCGCGGAAATGCGTCGAGCGCCGGGAGGCCCGGTTGCAGCGGGTGCGGCTCGCCGCTCATCGCGACGGCGATCGGCTGCGGGCGGCGTGGTGGTGCCGTGTCGTGCGGCATCGCCGCTGCCGGCCGCGCGTCGGCATGCCCGGCGCGGTGCGCGGCTTCGTCGGCCCGTGCGGGCGACGACCGTATCAGTGCCGTCGGCAGCGACGGCGACACGAACGTGCCGGCCGCGCCCCGCATCTGCAGATAGCCCTCGTCGACCAGGATCGCGTAAGCCTGTTCGACGGTGCCGCGGGCGGTGTTCAACTGGGTCGCCAGACCGCGCAGCGCGGGCACGCGATCGCCGGGACGCAACTGGCCCGCGGCGATCGCCGTCCTGAACCGCTCGCAAATCTGCAGATAGACCGGCAACTGGTGTTGCCGGTCGATTTCGATGGTCAGCGGGGGCGTTTGCGCAGACATCAGGGGCTCGCGGGTAACGGAAACAGGCATCGGAACGGACACCGCATGGACCAGTCCGATCGACGATTCTTGGCACTTATGGATAGGACATGATTCTTCCACACTTGCGTCACGTGATGCGACGGTCATGCCCCCCTTCACCGGATCCGGCACCTGTCACATCCCCCTCGCATTCCAATGCCATCCATTTATCAGGAGATTTTGCGATGAAGATCGTTGTCGTGGGCGGTTCGGGCCTGATCGGCTCGCGTGTCGTCACGTTGCTCGGCGAAGCCGGCCATCAGGCGATTGCCGCCTCGCCGAGCACCGGCGTCAATACCATCACGGGCGAAGGCCTGACCGACGCATTGACGGGCGCGGATGTCGTCGTGGACGTGGTGAATGCGCCGTCATGGGAACCGCAGGCAGTGCTGGACTTCTTCCGCACGTCCGCACGCAATCTTGGCAAGGCCGAAGTGGCCGCGGGCGTACGCCATCACGTCGCGCTGTCGATCGTCGGCTGCGACCGGATGCCGGAGAACGGCTATTTCCTCGCGAAGGTCGCGCAGGAGCAGGCGATCGAAGCGGCGGGCGTGCCGTACACGATCGTGCGCGCGACGCAATTCATGGAGTTCATCGGCGGCATCGCGGATTTCGCCACGGCGGACGGATCGGTCCGCATCGGCGACGGGCTGTTCCAGCCGATCGCCGCGGAGGACGTGTCGGCACTCGTCGCGCAGATCGCGCTTGCCGCGCCGCAGAACGGCACGGTGGAGATCGCGGGCCAGGATCGCGCGCCGTTCGCGGAGATCGTCGCGCGCTATCTGAAATCGGTCGGCGACACGCGGCCGGTCGTGACCGATCGCGACGCGCGCTACTACGGCGGCCGCGTCGAGGAAATGTCGCTGGTGCCGCTCGGCGCGGCGCGACTCGGCCGCATCGGCCTCGACGCGTGGCTCGCAAGAGGCTGATGCACATTCATGCGCGCGGCGGTTCGCGCGCAGGCGGGTGAGGGGCGATCGCGATGAGCGGCATGACTTTGGGGGCGCGGAAATGATGCATTCGGAACCGTCGGAGCAGGGCGTTCGCCGCGATCTGGCCGGTCGCGTCGATGCGCTGTCGGCGAGCTTCGGGGCGAGCTATGCAGGCATCCTGGCATTCGTCGCGGTGGCGAGCGAGGGGAGCTTCACCAAGGCCGCCGAACGGCTCGGCGTCGGCCGGCCGGCCGTGAGCCGCAACGTGCAGAAGCTGGAGGCGCAGCTGAGCACGCGGCTGTTCCAGCGCACCACGCGCACGACCGAACTGACTTGCGAAGGTCAGCGCTTCTTCGAGAACTGCCATCAGGGCGTGGCGCAGATCGTGGAGGCGATGAACGACATGCTGGAATTGCGGCAGGGGCCGCCGCGCGGCCTCATCCGCATCAGCTCGGCCGTGGGATTCGGCAGGAAGATCGTCGCGCCGCTGCTGGAATCGTTTGCCGAAGCGTACCCTGACATCGTCATCGATCTGCTGCTCGACGACCGGCCGGTCGATCTCGTGTCGGAGCGGATCGACGTGTCGTTCCGCAACGGACGCATCGAGGACTCCAGCATCATTGCGCGGCAATTGATTCCGATGCAGATGGCGCTGTGCGCGGCACCGTCGTACGTGGCGCGGCATGGCCTGCCGCAGAGCCTGGAGGACCTGGGCCGGCACGCGTGCATCAATTTCCGGTTCGCGAGCGGTCGCTTGTTTGAATGGGAGTTCAACGTCGACGGCCGCATGCAGAAGTATCTGCCGACGTCGCGTCTCACGTTCAACGACGCGGATCTGGTGTTGCGTGCGGTACTGAACGGCTCGGGCATCGCGCAACTGGCGGGCTACCAGATCCGCGACCATCTCGCGGCGAACGAGCTGGTCGTGGCGCTCGCGAAGCACGTGCCGGAGGATCGCGGCCACTACATCTGTTACCTGAGCCGCCAGCACCTTCCGGCGCGTATCCGGATCTTCGTCGACTTCATGACCGAGCGGATTCGCGCACTCGATCTGAACTGCATGACGCGGTTCAATGCGGATTGCGCGGATGCGCCGCCGGCAGGGCTGGCGGCAGGGCTGGCGGCGTGACGCGTTCGCGACGGCGCACACCGGAGGCCGAGGCCGGTCCGTTCCATTCGCCGACCTGAATTTCCGCGCACGGCGGCGCATAATATTTCGATGTCGGCCCTTCGCTGGAAGAGGGTTTTATGCGCTGCACCATCTGCGGATCCGAGAATCCTCCCGGCGGGAGGTTCTGCCAGGAATGCCAGGCCGTGCTGTGCCCCACGTGCCCGCAGTGCGGGCACGAGACAGCGCCCGCGGCCCGCTTCTGCAGCAATTGCGGCACGTCGCTGGCCACGCCCGCGGCTGCGCCGCCGCCATCGACCCGGCCAGCGGCTCCCGAACCGTCGCCCACCCCCGTTCATTACACCCCCGATCATCTTGCCGAGCGCATCCGTGCCGAACACGCGGCGATGGAAGCGCGCGGCGAGCCCGCCGGCGAGCGCAAGACCGTGACCGCGCTGTTTGCCGACATGGCCGGGTCGACCGCGTTGATCCACGATCTCGATCCCGAGGTCGCACATCGCCTGATCGTGCCCGTGGTCGAGCTGATGATGGAAGCCGTCCACTACTACGAAGGCTACGTCGCGAAATCGCTCGGCGACGGCATCCTCGCGTTGTTCGGCGCACCGATCGCGCACGAAGACCATGCGCAGCGCGCGCTCTTCGCCGCATTGCGCATGCAGCACGCGATGCGGCAGCATGGCGACCGCATTCGTCTGCAGGAAGGCATTCCTCTGCAGATTCGCGTCGGCGTGCATACCGGCGAGGTCGTCGTCCGTTCGATCCGGACCGACGACCTGCACACCGATTACGATCCGCTCGGGCATACGATCCACATCGCGTCGCGCATCGAAGGCATTGCCACGCCGACGTCGATTCTCGTCAGCGAGTCGACCCACAAGCTGGCGGAAGGGTATTTCGAGTTCAAGGCGCTGGGGGCCACGCAACTCAAGGGCATTCCCGCGCCGTTGAGCGTCTACGAGGTGCTTGGCCTCGGTGCGCTGCGCACGCGCCTGCAACTGGCCGCCCACCGCGGTCTCGCGCGGTTCGTCGGCCGCGAGACGGAACTGGAACACCTGAACCGGGCGCTGGAGAGCATGCGGGCCGGGCATGGGCGCGTGGTCGGCGTGGTGGGGGAAGCCGGCGTCGGCAAGTCGCGCCTGTTCCACGAGTTCAAGGAGCGTTCGCGACGCGGCGCGCTGGTGCTGGAGACGTTTTCGGTATCGCACGGCAAGGCGTTTTCCAATTTGCCGCTCATCGAACTCCTGAAGAACTATTTCCAGATCACCGCGCAGGACGACGAGCGTCGCTGCCGGGAAAAGGTCATCGGCAAGGCGCTCGCGCTTGAGCGCGGTTTCGAGGATCTCGTGCCGTACGTCCTCTATCTGCTTGGCATCGGTGAAGGCGGGCCGGTGCTCGTCGAGATGGATCCGCAGATCCGGCGCGACCGTACCTTCGATGCGATCAGGCAACTGCTCGTGCGCGAGAGCCAGAACCAGCCGGTCCATCTGCTGTTCGAGGATCTGCAGTGGCTGGACCGCGAAACGGAAGCCTTCCTCGCGTACCTGATCGACCACGTGCCGGCCGCACGCATCCTGCTCCTGGTGAACTACCGGCCCGAGTATCAGCCTGCGTGGGTGCGCGCCGCGCACTGGAGCAAGATCCGGCTCGAGCCGCTCGGCCCCGCCGACGCGCAAGGGCTGCTCGCGGCGCTGCTCGGCGAGGATCGCACGCTCGGGCCGCTGAAGCAGCGCATTCTGGAGAAGACGGAGGGCAACCCGTTCTTCATGGAGGAAGTGGTCCAGACACTGGTCGAGGAGAAGTCGCTGCTCGGCGAGGCCGGGCGCTATCGCATCGTGGAGACGCCGGCGACGTTGCACATTCCTGCCACCGTGCAGGGCGTGCTCGCCGCCCGGATCGACCGGCTGCCGATCGAGGAAAAGGAACTGCTGCAGGCACTTGCCGTGATCGGCCACGAGTTTCCGTTCAGCCTGGTCCGGCAAATCTGCAGCGAGACGCCGGTACGGGACGACGAACTGCGGCGTCTCCTCGCCCATCTGGAAGCGGCGGAGTTCATCTACGAGCGGCCTGCGTTCCCCGAGGTCAGTTATGCGTTCAAGCACGCGCTGACCCAGGAAGTGACCGGGCGCTCGTTGCTCACGCAACGGCGTACCACGTTGCACGAGCGCACCGCGCGGGCGATCGAGGTGCTGTTCCCGACGCGCATCGCCGATTACTGCAGCGAACTGGCGCACCACTACAGTCAGAGCGGCAACGTTCCGAAGGCCGTCGAATACCTGCATCGCGCGGCCCAGCAGGCGCTGCGCCACGCTGCCCATCTCGATGCCATGAATCACCTCGGCGCGGCGCTTGCGCTCCTGAAGGGCTTGCCCGACACGCCGATGCGCGCGCATTGGGAGCTGACGCTGTTGCTTTCCCTTGGGCCGGTCCTGATGGATGTGCGCGGATATGGCGCGACGGAGGTGGGCGCGACCTATACGCGCGCGCTCGCGTTGTGCGAGCGGACCGGGGAGGCATCGCAACGCTTCGCGACGCAGCTCGGGCTGCGCATGCACCATGTGGTGCGCGGCGAGTACGCGCTCGCGACCGACCTCGGCAAGCAGATGCTCGGCACGGCACGCGATGCAAACGATCCGGATTTCCTCATCGAGGCTCACAGCGCACTGGGTTCGTGCTTTTTTCTGCAGGGCGAATTCGACACCGCTCGCCTCCACCTGGAACAGGCCCTGGCGATCTACGATCCGGAACAGCATCAGGCACACGTCTTCGCACACGGGGTGGATCCCGGCATTCGCGCCCTCAGTTTTCTGGTGTTGACCTTGTGGTTCCAGGGCTATCCCGACCAGGCGCTCAAACGCAGCGTCGAAGCGCTCGCCCTCGCGCAGTCCCTTGCGTATGGCCCCTCTCTCGCGTTCGGTCTCACCTACACCGCGCACCTGCATCAACTGCGCGGGGAGCCGGCGCTGGCCGCGGAGCGCGCGGAAGCGGTCATTGCCGTATCGACCGAGCACGGCTTGCCATACTGGCTCGCGTGCGGGACGCTGCTGCAAGGCTGGGCGACGAGCGCGCAAGGCAACATCCAGGACGGCATTGCGCAGATGCGGCGCGGGCTCGATGCGCACCGGGCCGCCGGCGGCGAGGACCAGCGGCCTTATTTTCTCGGGTTGATCGCCGACAGCTACCGGCGCGCGGGTGACCGGTGCGCCGCACTCGGCACGCTGGACGACGCGATGGCGATCGTCGAACAATCCGGCGAGCATTGCTACGAGGCCGAGCTGTACCGGCTCAAGGGAACCTGTCTGGCCGGAACGGCGGACGAGGACGCGACGGCTGCCGCATGCGACGACGAAGCCGCCGACTGTTTTCACCGCGCGATCGCGCGAGCACGCCGGCAGGGCGCCAGAGCGCTCGAATTGCGAGCAGCGTCGGACCTCGCCCGGCTGTTGCAACGGCAGGGGAAGACGGCGGACGCGAAGCAAGTGCTGTCCGACGTGTACCTCGGCTTCACCGAAGGCTTCGCGACGCACGATCTGCGGGACGCGAAAGCGCTACTGGATGCACGGGGCGCACGTGCGGGATGAACGGGCCTGTTGCTGTTTGGCATGACGGAGCGTCGAGGAGACGGGCATGGCAACCACACATACAAGACGCCGCAACGATGTCCCGCGCAAACCGGTCGCGCTCGCGTTGCAGGGCGGCGGGATGCACGGTGCCTTCACCTGGGGCGTGCTCGACCGGCTGCTCGAAGACGGCAGGCTCGCGATCGAAGGCGTCAGCGCAACCAGCGCCGGCGCGATGAACGCGGCCGTGCTTGCCTACGGACTGCAGAAGGGCGGCGAGGACGGTGCGCGTCAGGCGCTGCACGACTTCTGGCACGCGGTCGCGCAATCGGCGGAGCGCTACAACCCGCTGCGCTGGGTGCCGTGGCTGAAGGGCACGCACAGCTTCGGGCTCGATCATTCGCCGATCTATGCGTTCACCGACATGATGTTGCGGGTTTTTTCGCCGTATCAATTCAATCCGAACAACCTGAATCCGCTGCGCGAAGTGCTCGAAAGGCAGGTCGATTTCGATGCGTTGCGCAAGCACTGTCCGATCCGGTTGTATCTGTGCGCGACCAACGTCGAGACGGGGAAAATACGCCTCTTCACGGGAGAGGATGTCAGCGCCGACGCGGTACTGGCATCGGCGTGCGTGCCGACCCTGTTCCAGGCCGTCACGATCGACGGCGAGTTCTACTGGGATGGCGGCTACATGGGCAATCCGGCCATCTATCCGCTGATCTACAACTGCGCGACGCGCGACGTCGTGATCGTGCACATCAATCCGCTCGTGCGCCGCGGCATACCGATCACGGCCGCGGAAATTCTCAACCGCATCAGCGAGATCAGCTTCAACTCGTCGCTGATGCGCGAGATGCGAGCCATCGCGTTCGTCACCGACCTGATCCAGCAAGGCACGATCCAGCGTGGCGACATGAAGGAAATGCTGATCCATTCGATTCGCGCCGACGACGCGCTGAGCGCGTTGAGCGTGTCGAGCAAGTACAACGCGGATTGGGGATTTCTGAGCGAGCTGCACGACCACGGACGACGCGAAGCGGAGGCATGGCTCGCGCATCACTATGGAAACATCGGGCAGCGCTCGAGTATCGACATTCGCCGGGAATTTCTCTGAGTGCATCGCAGTCGTGTCGGCATCGCGCGAGCATGCATGGCCGGCACGGCCCAAGGAGCGAACGTGAACCGGACGCAGGCGCGGTTTGTCGCGTTGTGGTCGCGCAGCGGCGGGACCGATGCCGAGGCGGTCTATCGCATGCTGGCGCGCTGCTATGCGGAGCCGGCGCGCCACTACCATACGCTCGTGCATGTGCGGCGATGCTTGCGTCATGTCGACCTCGCGCGTGACGCGATTCCTGAACCGGACGCCGTCGAACTCGCGCTCTGGTTTCATGACGTGATCTTCGTGCCTGGCGCGCACGATAACGAGCAGCGTAGCGCGGACTGGTTCCGGCACCACGCGGGAGGGCGAATCCGCGCGTGCGACCGCATCTGCGCGATGATTCTCGCGACGACGCATTCGGGCGCTGCTCAAGAACCGGATACGCGCTTCGTGTGCGATATCGACCTGGCGGTGCTGGGCGCCGCGCGCAGCCGGTTTCGCGATGACGGCCGGCGCTTGCGGGCAGAGCGGCCCGATCTCGACGACCGGGCTTACGACCTTCACGAACGGACGATTCTCGGTGGGCTGCTCTCGCGCCCGCGCATCTACCTGACCGATTTCTTCCATACGCGGTGCGAAGCGCGAGCGCGCGGAAATTTGAACTGGCGGTTGGGGTTGCCGGTTCCGGAATGACGATCCTGATCCACGACTTCCCGATGTTGGCGCTGACAAGGGCCTTCGAACGGGTGAGGCCGCCCTCAATATCCCGTAAAAGCACGCTCGTGCCCCATCACGATCCCATTCCGATTGCCCGAATCACGCGTCAACCCGCCTGTCCGACCGCCTGAACACCCCGACAGGGCAGTCGGATGCCTCCCTTAGGTGGAATTCCCTAGAGGTGTTTCTATCAAGATGAAATAGAGTTCCATCAAGGAATGCCATGGCATCTTAGTTCATGTGCTGACACGGCACCGTAACGTTTCAGGCATGAGTCCCAACTGTCGCGCTGCTCTGGTTAGGGATCGGCTAAACCTGCATCGCACTCTATCCATCAGAGAGGAGACGGCATGTCACTCAAGGTATCGTCGCGCCAGGTCGATGGCGTAAGCAGCACCAACGAAGCCCCACCCGTTAGCGCGGGGAATTCGAATGCCCGGCAATCGCGAGGGGCGCGCAAGTTGAAACGCATCTGCTGGAATTTGCTGCCGCCGCTCACGTTTGTCGCAATCGTCGCGTTCTGGGCCGCGGTGGTGAGTCTCTTCGATGTTCCGCCCTATGTCCTGCCCGGGCCGGGCCTCGTGTTCTCGCGTCTGATCGAGGAAGTGCCTCAACTGTGGGACAACTCCCTCGTCACGGTTGCGGAAATAGCGTGGGGTTTTGGACTGACGATTCTGACCGCCATTCCTCTCGGGCTGATTATCGCCTTGTCCCCGATCGCGAAGCAGGTGGTTTATCCACCGCTCATGTTCCTGCAACTGGTGCCGAAAATCGCTGTTGCGCCGTTGTTCCTTGTCTGGCTCGGCTTCGGTATCGAATCGAAGATCCTGCTGACCGTGCTGATGACTTTCTTCCCATTGCTGCTGGCGAGCATGAGCGGCTTCCAGATCCTCGATAACCGTCTTCTGTATCTGACGAAGTCGATGGGCGCCAGTTCGTGGCAAACCTTCCGCTACCTGCGTCTTCCCGCCGCGCTGCCGGTCATCTTCTCCGGCATCAAGACCTCGGCGACTATCGCCGCCACGGCCGCCATCGTCGCCGAGTTCGTCGGCGCGAACAAAGGCTTGGGTTATGTGCTGCTGCGCGGTACGAGCACGATGGACATCGGTTTGACGTTCGCGGTTATCGCAGTGCTGACGGTGATCGGTATTGCCATCAATTACATCGTCGAGGTTGCGGAGTGGGCCATGACGCCATGGCAACGCAGCAAGCAATAAAGCGCATCAGCAAGCGCACAAGCCAGTACGACTCAACAACCGGACACGGTCCGAGTTCGATCCAAAAACAAGGAGACACAACGATGAACCGATTCATTCGCAATCTGGTAGCGGCGGGGGCCGTGACATCGGCCCTGGTCCTGGGCATTACCGGCACCGCCGCCGCAGCCACACCCGTTACTTTTCAGTTGAACTGGGTCGCGGGCGGTCCGAATGCCGGCTTCGCAGTCGCGCTGACGGAAGGCTATTACAAGGACGCCGGCCTCGACGTCACGCTGGTGGAAGGCAATGGCTCGGCCACCACGGCGCAACTGGTCGCCGCCAATCGGGCGCAGATTGCTTATGCCGATGCGGTCGCCGTCAGCCAGCTCATTGCCAAGGGAGCGCCGATGAAAGTGGTTTCCACCCTCTATCAGTCCAATCCCAATGAAGTGTCGGCATTGAAAAAGTCGGGCATTAAATCCATCAAGGACCTGGTCGGAAAACGGGTCGGCGTGCCGTCCGGCTCGTCGCAGACGACGATGCTCCCGTTGTTCCTGAAAGCCAACGGACTCAAGGAATCCGATGTCAATCTCGTCAACATGCCGCTCACGTCGCTGGTGCCGACTCTGCTGCAGGGTCAGGTCGACGCCATTCTGGGTTCGGTTGACTCATATCGGATTCAACTGGAGGCGCAAGGTGCGCAATTGAACAACTTCCGCTTTGCCGACTACGGTGTTCCGACCGTCAGCACGTCGATATTTGCCAATAACACTTATCTGAAAGAAAACCCTGAGGTCGTCAAGAAGTTCATTGCGGCAAGCCTGAAGGGCTGGAGCACCGCGCTCGACGACCCCGCGAAGGCAGTCAAGTCGTTGAAGAAGGTATTTCCCAACATGAGCGAGAAGACGGCCACCGCCGAGATGGCCGCCGTCGTTCCGCTGTTCTGCAGCGGCGGAGCGAAGTACGTGGGCAAGGCGGAAGACGCGCTGTGGGTGAAGACGCAGGATCAGTTGTCTCAGGTAGGGCTGTTGCCGCAGGGGCGCGACCCGAAGAACTATTACACGAACGCCTACCTGCCGCCGGACTCGGCTTTGCGTCCCTGCAAATAAACCAGAGGCTACTATGACTGAACAACGAAACATTGGACTGCGTTACACCGATCTCCACGTCGGAATGAATTTCCGCAGCCCGGGACGAACGATCACGGATGCGGATCTCGTAGGTTTCGCGGGTCTCACCGGCGACTTCTCCGAGTTGCACACCAGCGACGTGTACGCGAAGAACAGCCAGTTCGGCCGCCGTGTCGCTCACGGCATGCTCGGACTCGCCTATGCGCACGGTTTGATGTGGGCGCGCACCGGTGAACTGCGCGACACGGCGATCGCATTCCTCGGCATTGGCGAATGGAAGTTCCTCAATCCCATCTTCGTCGGCGACACCATCTTCGTGAACTATCAGATTTGCGAACTTCGCGAGAGCAAGTCACGGCCCACGCAAGCCATCGCGACCTTCGACGTCTCGGTCGTTGATCAGGACGGCCGTGTGGTCCAGAAGGGCAAGAAGGCCTTGCTGGTGTCCAAGGTTCCCCTCGCCGCCGTTGCCGCCAGTACGGCGTCTCCCTCGGCCAATCAGGAGCAAACGTGATGAACAGGCAAGTCGCGGACCAGCAGGAGGCGAATGCCCAATCGGGTGTGCCTATTAGCATTCGGCAAGTAGCGAAAACATTTGGCGAAGAAAGCGACAAGCCGTTTCACGCGTTGAAAGCAGTCAACATCGACGTCAACCCGGGAGAGTTCATCTCGATCGTGGGGCCGTCGGGTTGCGGAAAGAGTACGTTGATGTTGATGGTCGCGGGGCTGCTCAAGCAAAGCCGGGGAGACATCCTCGTCAACGGGAAACCCGTGACCAAGCCGATAACCGATGTCGGCATTGCATTCCAGGACCACCTGCTGCTCGAATTCCGGACCGCCCTCGAGAACGTGATGCTGCAGGCGGACATACGCGGACTGCCGAAGAAAAAGATCGAGGCGCGCGCGAAGGAGCTTTTCGAGCAACTGCGCCTGACGCATGCGATGCAGAAGTATCCGCACCAGTTGTCGGGCGGCATGCGCCAGCGTGTCTCGCTGGTCAGAACCCTCGTGCATGACCCTTCCGTGATCTTCATGGATGAACCGTTCGGCGCACTCGATGCACTGACCCGGCTCCAGGTGCGCATGGATCTGGAGGCGTTGTGGCTGCGCCGCCGGCCTACTGTTCTTTTCATCACGCATAGCGTGGAAGAAGCGGTCGGCTTGTCGGATCGCATCTTCGTCATGAGCCCGAGCCCGGGTGAAGTGGTAGACGAAATCGTGGTGGACCTGCCGCGTCCGCGGCCGATCGTGCTCGGCGATGCGCCGGAATTCTCCGCCTACGTCGACCGCATCTATGGGCACTTCGAGCGCATGGGCGTGCTGCACGGCATCGAGGTTCCGAAGGCCGACACTCGCGCTTCCTGAACCTGTGCGCGGCAACGGGCAACATGAGCAGGCCAACATGAGCGGAACAACATGAACACTGCGACGGAAAACGCGAGCCGGCTGGTCACCATCGACGTGGATGGGGCGATTGCCACGATCGGGATCAACCACGGACCGCTCAACCTGGTCACCAGCGAACTGTTGCGTGCGTTGAATCAGGCGTTGTCGGAAATCTCGGCTCGTCACGACATTCGCTGCCTGATCTTGCACGGCGGTCAGGCGCGCGCCTTTTGCGCGGGCAGCGACATCAAGGAATTCGCGCATCTTCGCGAGAACGCCAGCGAATTCAAAATCCTTTTCGAAGACATGGTGCTGCGACGGCTGGCGCGCCTGCCCATGCCGACCATTGCGGCGCTCGACGGCGCGGCCCTCGGCGGCGGGCTCGAGCTTGCTCTGGCCTGCGATCTGCGCGTGGCGCGGCTTGGGATCGCCATGGGTCTGACCGAATCGCAACTGGGCGGGCTGGCCGGCAGCGGGTCGGTGCGGCTGACACGCCTGATCGGTCCGGCGAGAGCGAAGGAGATGCTGTTCACCGGAGAGACCATCGACTGCGATCAGGCATTGGCCTGGGGTGTCGTGAACCGCGTTGCGCGCGAGGGCTCGGCGTTGGACCTCGCGTATGAACTGGCGCGAACGATCGTGGCTCGAGGCCCGGTATCGAACCGGCTCGCCAAGGAACTGGTCGATGCCGCGCAGGATTTGCCGCTGGATGCGGGCCTGTCGATGTCGACTGTCGCCCAGCAGAGGATATTCGACAGCAACGATTTGCATGAGGGCGTCGCGGCATTTTTTGCGAAGCGCTCGCCGTCCTTCAACGGTCATTGAAACAACGGTCATCGAACCTGGTTTAAATCATGAGCGAACTTGACAATGCCGCCTTGCCCTTGGGGGACGTTCGAACCACGAGCGGCGCAATGCTCGGCGACGGCGCCGTCTTCATCTGGAACGACATCGTCGCCTCGGGACTCGACCCGTTCTATGAGTGGCATGACCGGGAGCATATTCCGGAGCGTCTTGCCATTCCGGGCTTTTGTCGTGGACGGCGATACGTCTGCCCCGGCCATTCGCCTGAATGGCTGACCCTGTATGAAGCTGCGGACCTCGATGTTGTCGTCTCGACGGTCTATCTGGAACGGCTCAACAATCCGACGCCGAGCACGGTCGATGCGCTGCGTTATTTTCGCAACACGTCGCGAGCCGTGTGCCGGATCGTGCATTCGATCGGATCGAGCAGCGGCGGGTACGTCCTTGCCCTGCGCGTGGACGTTGCCGCGGCACAGGCGGATGCGATGAAGCAGTACTTCTGCGCGGACGTGTTTCCGCGCATGGCCGCGCTGACCAGTGTCGTTGCCTGTCATCTGTATATGGCCGACCAGCCCGGCAGCTACCTGAACACGGCCGAGTCCGACACGCGTGAATTCGACGTGCCGGCGTGGATCGTGCTGATCGAGACGACCAGGCCGCAGGCAGCCGAAAGAGCCCGCGGCCTGGTCGACGTGCACAAGCTCGAAACCCTGGGCGCGATGGTGCGCCCGGATGGCGCAGTTTATTCGCTGGAGATTTGCCGACTGCCTTCGCCAGCGGCGGAACGCTGAACACATCGCTGAACACGTCGACGGTATTCGACAGCGCCTCGCGATGCATATGAATGGCGGCGGAAGGGGTATCGCATGCCTCCCATTCGCCGAGGTCGATGCGCGGGGCGATGTTAATATCGGCCGTTCCGACGAGCCCATCGATGGGCTTCGACTTCATCGACATCAGTCAGCACGCCGCGCGTAATTCATCTTTTTGATCGGTACTCATATGTCTCACATACCCGCAGAGCGCTGCCTGGACATCATTGAACTGCTGGCCGATGGTGCCGTTGCGATGCCGTTGGGCGAAATCGCAACGCGGCTAGGGTTGGCGAAAAGCGGCGCGCATCGATTGCTCGCGACGCTGGTCGATCTGGGGTGGGCCGAGCAGGATGCCGAGACCGGCTTCTATCGGCTAACGATGCGCCTCGTGATCCTGGGGCAGCGGTTTTTCGTGGCGACGGGTATCCCCGATATCTGTCAGCCGCTAGTGGACCGTCTGGCCAGCCAGTCGCGCGAGTTCGTCCGGCTGGCCGTGGTCGATGGCGCTTCATTGACCTGGGTCGCGCATGCGCAAGGGGCGACGGGAGGGCTTCTCTATCAGCCGACTCTTGGCAGCAACACGGTGCCGCTGCACGCGACGGCCACCGGCAAGGTTTGGCTCGCCACGCTGCCTGTCGAGCAGGCCGTGGAAAACGTGCTGCGTGTCGGCTTCGGTAATGCCGACAAATATGGTCCCAACGTTATCCGTTCGCTCGATGCCTTGTTGCAGGAACTGGAAGCCACGAAGCGCCGCGGCTACGGCCTGGCAGTCAACGAAGGAGAGCCCGGGGTCAGCGCGATTGCGGCGGCGATCAGTCCCGCCGGAGGCGGCGCGGCGCTCGGTGTCGTCAGCATTGCCGGGCCGAGTGCGCGCATGACGGAGGAGCGGGTCGGCGAAATGGTGCCGCTGGTGCTGCAAACCGCCACTGAACTCGCTTCCTTCTGGCCCTTGCGCATTCGCTCCAGTCAGGTTGCTTCGACCAGCCGAATGGTCGCCGCGTAGGTCGTCGAACAGGCCGTCAAACCAGCGGTCAAGCGCACGGGCGGTCATTGCGCGGATCTCTGTTTGCGCATGAGCACGGTACGTGAACGGCAAAATCCGCGAGGCTGCGTGTTGGGACCACACGCGGAGAAAATACTACGAGGTCCACGCTGGCACGCCGACGGACGAGACCAAGGGGCTGCTCGAAATGATCGCGAGCTCTACAGCATCGAAGCCGACATCCGTGGCAAGCCGCCCGATGAACGACAGCGCGTGCGGCATGAGAAAAGCAAGCCGCTGCTGATGTCTTTCGAAGCGAGGATCCGGGGCAAGCTCGCAACGCTGTCGCGCAAGTCTGAGCTGGCCGGCGCGATCCAGTACTCACTGAATCACTGGAACGCTCTGACGTTGTTCTGCGAGGACGGGCAAGCCGAGATCAGCAACGCGCTGGCCGAGAACGCTCTGCGCTGCGTGAGCCTTGGGAGGAAACTTCCTGTTCGCCGGCTCCGACAGCGGAGGCGAGCGGGCCGCCGCAATGTACAGTCTGCTTGGGACATGCAAGCTCAACGGCGTCAATCCGCGCGCCTATCTGGAATACGTCCTGACCTACATTGCTGATCACGTCGCCACTCGCGTTGACGAACTGTTGCCCTGGAACGTGGCTGACAAACTGAAGCCAGCCACTGCGCCCAAGGCAAACATCTGATGCATAAGTCAAGACCTGATCTCCCAGTCAGCGTCAGATCAGGTCTGAAATTGCTTCGCCGTCACTTCATCAAGGGCCGTGATCGGCCCGGAACGGCCACTCGCGCGGTCTCCCCGTTGGCAAGTTGTCTGCCAAAGCCGGCATTGGAGCAGGCTGGGTTTTGGGGCAGCAATGTGACCCATTGCCGACGGTGGGGGCATCGAGTGGGCAAGCGGCGGCTTTTCGCATCGGCGCACTCACCCCCGGTGGTCAACTTCGTCAGCTCTGTCCGTAACGCGCGCGCCGTCCCTTCTTAGTTTCCGAAGAGATTGAGCTGAATCTGGCGCAGGTGCCCAGTTAATGCTTCACTCGCTGCATGGGCGTCACGGTCGCGCAGTGCTTCAACGATGGCGCGGTGCTGCGTCTGGTACTCAAGGCGCCGCTCCGGCGTGAGAGAGCGGGCCTTCAATCGTCCCCATTCGCCTTGCTCGCGCACACGGTTGGTCAACTCCAGGATCTTAATGAAAAACGAATTGTGCGTCGCAATAGCAAAGGCGCGGTGAAGCTCGCCGTCCCAGTGTTCGAACTCTTCGATGGTCTGTGAGGCCTCCGAACGTTCGATGCACTCCATCATTTTTACGAAATCCGCACCGGTCGCGTTCTTCGCTATGAGCCGCGGCATCAATGGTTCGATAAGCAGGCGGGCCTCCATCAGTTCGGCTGGACTCGTCTGTCCCCCCGTAATCCGTTCTTCATCGTCGAGAGCAGGTGGGGGTAACGCTTGTGAGGCGCCGGGACTGACGAACGTCCCACTACCCACCGTTTGAGTGATGAGTCCCCGGTCCTTCAAATCCTGCAGGACGCGACGTACCGCGCCGCGCGACGCGGCGAACTGTTCGCTGAGATGCCGCTCTGCCGGCAGCTTCATGCCGGCGCGTAACCGCCCAGACGCTATCTCTTCGGTGAGAAAAGCCGCGAGCGCTTTTGCGCCAGCAGCTCTCACGACGCTCTTGACTTCAATGTCGCCCATTGTTTGCCCCGTATTCCATTGGCCAAATGATATTCCAGTAGTACCAATTGGTCAAGTATTTTGGTTTACCCCTAGTTGAAAATAGTCCAATGTGGTTCTAAAGTTTGCATCACGCAAACCAATTGGACTTTTGAAGGAGTCGTTGAATGAAGCTCGCAAACCTTGAAGTGGCCGAAGAAAAGTTCGTCGCAGTTGTCGATGCCGAAAAATCGGCCTATTGGCCAGTGCAGGCGCTGGTTCCGCAGTTCCGCGGAGACATGGTCCAATTGGTGCAACAATTCGGTCAATTCAAGGGTGACCTTCGACCGCGCGGAGAGGGCCAGCCGCTGGCAGAAGCCAAGATCCTGGCGCCCATCGACCAGCCGCTACGCAACATCTTTTGTGTCGGCAAAAACTATCACGAGCACGCAGCCGAATTCCAGAACTCTGGGTTCGACAGCAGCGCCAAGAACGGCGAGCATGCACCGGAAGCCCCCGTTTTCTTCACGAAGCCTGCATCGACCATCATCGGTCCGGGCGCCAAGATTCCCCGCCACACCGGTGTGACCAGCCAACTCGACTACGAAGCTGAGCTTGGCGTCGTAATCGGCAAGGCTGGCCGTGGCATCAAGAAGTCCGAAGCGATGGACTATGTTTTTGGCTACACCGTCATCAACGACTTTACGGCGCGTGACCTGCAGAAACTGCATCGCCAATGGTTCCTCGGCAAGTCGCTCGACGGCTTCTGCCCGATGGGTCCTTACCTGGTTACTGCCGACGAGGTCGACGGCCAGAATATCGACGTGAAGTGCTGGATTAATGGTGAGTTGCGTCAGAACTCGAACACATCGAAGCTGATTTTCGATATCCCGACGCTCATCGAAACGCTGTCGGCCGGTATCGAGCTGCAACCGGGCGATGTCATCGCAACGGGCACGCCGGCTGGCGTTGGCATTGGCTTCAACCCGCCGAAGTTCTTGCAGAATGGCGACGTCGTCCGCATCGAAATCCAGAACGTCGGTGTCCTCGAAAACGAGGTGGGCGAATGAGCACGGTCGTTATCAAGAACCTCGCAGTCGAAGTTGAAGGCGACGGCCAGCCGGTACTGTGTATTCACGGCCTCGGTGGCTCGTCGAACTGCTGGAGCCCGGTGCTGTCGGCATTTGAGGGTATGAAAGTGATTCGCCCCGACTTGCCTGGCAGTGCACGCTCGGAGTTGCCGACTGCTGCGTTGTCCATCGACAGCTACGTTGAGACTCTCGCGTCATTGCTGGCAGAGCTCAATGTCTCGGCTGCACACGTCGTGGCGCATTCGATGGGCACCATCGTCGCGCAGCATCTGGCCATTAGGCATCCTGAGCTGGTGAAGAGCCTCGCACTGTTCGGTCCGCTGCTCGCGCCGCCAGAGCAGGGGCGCGCTGGTTCGCACGCCCGCGCCGCGTTGTGCCGAGAGAAGGGCGTCGCCGGCGTGCAGGAAATCGCGGACGCCATCGTCAAGGGTGCAACGAGCGCCGAAACGAAGGCTGAGCGTCCGGTGACGCTCGCCCTGGTCCGCGAAAGCGTCATGCGCCAAAGCCCGGAAGGCTACGCAAGAAGTTGTGAAGCGCTTGCGGGGGCCCAGGCCGCCGAAGTCGAGAGGATTTCGGTACCGACCTTGCTCGTGACGGGTGACGAGGATGGGGTTGGGCAGCCAGCAGCTGTCAAGGGAATCGGCGAGCGCATCGCCGATAGCAAGGTGGCCGTCCTGACGGGATGTGGTCACTGGACGACTTTTGAGAAGCCGGCCGAATGCACGGCAGAACTCAAGGCGTTCTATCAGTCGGTGCGATAACTCGGCGGAACATTGGAGGGGACATGAGCAAATTCGTATTTACAAACGTCAACATCTTCGACGGAAGCGGTGCGGACCCTTACATCGGTCAGGTCCTCATTGACGGAAATCTCGTCAAGCAGGTTGCACACGCGGGCGCGGCGATCGACGCCGCTGACGCGAAGGTCATCGACGGTCGTGGAAAGTTTCTGATGCCTGGCATGACCGAAGCCCACACGCACATGTCATGGAATGACCAGCCCTCGCTGGCAGCTATCCAGTTCATGCCGCCCGAGGAGCACATCCTGTGGTGCGTACGTGTAGCGAAGCGCTACCTTGAAATGGGGTGGACATCGGCACTCGGTGCCGCAGCGGCTAAAGCGCGTCTTGATGTCGTGCTGCGCAATGCAATCAACGCTGGGGAGTTCCCGGGGCCGCGCTATCTCGCTGGCAGCCAGGAAATTGCGACCCTCGGTGGTCTCGGTGATAACACTCTGCCGCACCTGCCTTTCCGCGAATTGAATTTCGGCGAAATCGTGAGCGGTCCAGAAGAGGTCCGCCGCGCCGTACGGATGTTCGTCAAATACGGCGTAGACCACGTCAAAATCAATCTTTCCGGCGAATATATCGCGGGAATTCCGGCAGAGGTATCGCCGTTCTCCGAAGAGGAGGTGGCAATGCTGTCGGCGGAAGCCAAACGTGCAGGAAAGCGCGTTGCGGCCCACGCCCGTTCAGCGGAGTCGGTCAAGCAGTGCGTCCGTCACGGACTTGAACTGGTATTCCATGCCAGCTTCGCCGATGAGGAAGCGCTGGATATGCTCGAGGCGAACAAGGACAGGCACCTTGTCGCTCCCGGTATTGGCTGGTTGGTCAGCACGCTGTACCACGCCGAGAAGTGGGGTATCTCGACCGAAGTCGCGACGAAGATGGGTTACGCGCGCGAACTCGAAGTCGCGTCGGAAACGCTCGGCAAGATGCACAAACGCGGCATCCGCATTCTTCCCGGCGGTGACTATGGTTTCGCATGGATGCCGCACGGCACGAATGCGCGCGACCTGGAATACTTCGTCAAGTACATCGGCATGACGCCGAAGGAAGCGCTGATTGCTGCGACCAGACTCGGCGGAGACCTGATGATGCAGCCGGACCGTATCGGTCAGCTCTCCCCGGGTTTCTACGCTGACGCTATCCTCGTCGACGGCAATCCGCTGAACGACCTCTCAGTTCTGCAAGACCCTGCAAAGATTCTGCTTGTCATGAAAGACGGTGAAATCGTGAAGGGTTGCAAGGACCACGAGCCCGTCGAACCTGGCATGCATCTGGCGATGACGAAGGACAGCACCCGCGACGCCGGTGTCAGGCAAGCGCACCACGCAATTCACTAAGTTGCTCCGGGAGCACTCCCGGCCCCTCCTGCATGCAAGATGGCCGCACTGTGCTTCGCCGCGCAGTGTGTGCCAGCTCGCCTTGACGATGGTGACTTCCAAATGTGCGATTGTATTGGTAAGGCCCTGCAGCTCGGGATGTCCCGACGCGGCTTCCTTGGTGCAGGCTGGAAGCTGGCCGGCGCCGGCATTCCGCTCCTGGTCGGATTGCCTGCCTCGGCGGCAGAGAACGAAAAGAAGCAGGCCTCTATTGCTCGCGCAAGAGAACAGGCGAAGGGGCATGACACACGGCTCGTTCTGCTTGGCACAGCAGGTGGCCCTGTCTGGTGGCCCAACTGCGACCGCGAGGGAATTTCCTCAGCGCTCGTCGTGGGCGAGGCTGTCTATGTCGTTGACTGCGGGAACGGCGTCGGAAAGCGTTACAAGCAAGCCGAGTTGGGACGAATCGACGAAGTTTCAGGTATGGCGGGGATGGAAAATCTCAGGGGTATCTTCCTGACGCATTTGCATTCCGACCATACCATCGACTATTTCAACCTGTTCCTGTACGGCTGGTATGACGGCTTGACGGGGGTAAAACAGCCGGTACAAATCTATGGCCCCGGGCGTCGAGGGGAAATGGAGCCGGTGTTCAGTATTCCTGGGCAAACGGCGGCTGCGCCCCCGCCGATTGTGAACCCGGAGAATCCAACGCCAGGTACGGTCGACATGACGAATTACTTGTACCAGGCATATGCGTTGGATATTAACGACCGTCTTCGTGATGCTCATCGTCCGGATTTACGTTCGCTGATGCAAGTGCATGACATCGTTATTCCCCCGATAGCCGGTTTCAGGTCGCCAAACGAGACTCCGGTGCCCAGGATGGACCCTTTCAAGGTCTATGAAGACGAAAACGTGAAGGTGACCGCCACGCTTGTCCATCACTTCCCAATCTGGCCGGCGTTCGCATTTCGTTTTGACACTGACGATGGTTCAGTTGTGTTTTCCGGGGATACGTCACCGTGCGACAACCTGGTTCGTCTGGCGCACGGAACAGACGTTCTCGTGCATGAAGTAATAGATACGAGTTGGGTAGACGCGCTTTTCCCGCCACCGTTGGGGGAGCGCGAAGCCGCGTTCAGACAACATCTGCTGAGTTCCCATACGTCTATTGACGACGTTGGCAAGGTCGCAGAAGCCGCAGGCGCGAAAACTCTCGTTTTGTCTCATATCGCCCCTGGCCATGCTCCTCGCTCCAATCTGGTGCGAGCGCAGCGCAATTTTTCTGGCCAGCTCGTCATCGGCGAGGACTTGATGCAAATAGGCGTGGGGCGAAAGCGTACATCCTAGAGCGTTTCGACTAAAGAGTTGCAAGGGGAGCCGCTTCCGTCTCCCCGAATAGTTTCGTCGTAAGCGCCCGGCGAAGGCATCTTGATGGCGCCGGGTGCGCGGGCGAGGATCGTGTCCATCTAA
>Ga0154006_1000109_pt1 | contig 26350 bp, 4 predicted proteins | sample TSFL090MetaG_FD_104747 | JGI IMG/M metagenome (GOLD analysis project Ga0154006, IMG submission 104747) | Attine ant fungus gardens microbial communities from Florida, USA - TSFL090 MetaG | ecosystem: Host-associated > Fungi > Mycelium > Unclassified | place: USA: Florida, Wakulla State Forest...
AATGCTGATGAGGCAATTCGACTTAAAATTTTTAAGCACGAAAGTTAAAATGCAAATGCTAGTTCAAGTGCCATAACAAAAAATTGTTAAATTTTTTTTCGGATTATCATTTAAAGACTCATAACAAAACATATATCAGGTACCTAAGTTGAACATACTAAAATGGCCCGCAAATATCAATAAACTTGCTTTTTCTGTGTTTGCTCCTTCTAGATCACTTTTGAAAACCAATGTATATGATAATAAAGACCAGTGACTTAAGGAATCCTTAAAACTGACATCATTGCACAAAAAAAAAAAATACTTTATGTTCGACGCATTCTGGAAAAGGGACGTAGTACAATGTTATTTATGTAAAGACTACTTCAATCTAGATGAAGACCAAAATAAAATAGTTTGCCATTATAAAGAGGCATTTAAAATAAGCAAAAATAATAAAATAGACAATTTAACTCTCTGCCATGAAAGTTGTAACATAGACTGAAAGAATTCAATATCCTCTTTAACTAAACCCAAACCCAATACAAAATAAAAAAATTAGTAGTAATAGTTCAACACTAAAATTTAGCAAGAATAGAAGAGAATTATAAATATAAAAATATAGCAAAACTAACCGTTAATATTTAATAGGATATAGTAATATTTTATTAATAATTTTTCTGTACCTATTAATAATTATTATAAATCGTGGAGTATGGCTCATTGCGTTGAAAGGCGCACGTTTAGATCACCTGGGGGTCTTGTAGGCGACAACTATTTTTACCCAAGCGGAGTTTACCATGGTTTTATGCCAATATGTGTAGAAAGTGTATCTTTTGATAAATACCTATCTATGTTAAAATTCGAACAATAATAAGATTAGCTTTGGTCGAAATATAAATATCCATTATTTTTGCCACTTTAGCTTAATCCTCCTTGTCGGACGTATATACTTTATTAACCTTAAGCAAAAATCGAAAATAGTCTAAATTTAATTATCCTTTCTAATTTAGTAACAACAAAAGCTTTGTATATTTATTTATATAGATTATTTATTAGTACTTTAACTAAAAATTTTCCTCCCTTTGGTACGTATATTGAATCGTAATTGAATCTTTATTTCTTATTTAGGAAATAGGAAGTTAAAAAAAAAATATAATAAACTCTTTTTATTATTCCAAACCTCAAATTTGTTTTATTTTCATTCCAGCCTCAATAAGTATGAAAGGGACCTAAATTTAATATTTTAATAAGTACTAGTACTTCTATTCTTTTTTTTAGTTTTCCTTCTCTTTTTTCATAATAAAACCCAATAATTATTCCTTTATTTTACAAGCAACTCATCTCCAACTCCAACTCCAACTCCAACTCCAACTCCAAATCAAATTATAAATCTAAATAATATAGATAATACTTCATATTCAAAAGGACATGCTTATATAGTTATATTACTAGCTAATTGAAAAAATAAATTTGTATGTATAATAGTTAAATAAGGTTTTCTAAAATACATAGAACTAAATAAAGCTGTTAAATTATTTTTTAACAAAATCAGATTGTTGACGTTGTAGCGTAGAAATCAGGATGAATATAAAGAGGTATACTATAAATTAAAGCTAGTCATTTTTTAAAACCAATTTTTTAATAGTGATGACTATGACTAATACTATTAAAGCTTGTATAACAACTCGATGATGATTAAATAGGATTTAAATTAATAAATTAACCCTTTAAAAATCTATCTATTATTATTCTATTAAATTTTAGTGGCTAATTCTACCTCTTTCTAATTTAATACCTATTTATTAAAAAATTAAATAAGTCATATGTAAGTTCCTGAATACAAGAAGCATCTAATGAAATAATAAAATTATGCCTTCAATTAAAGCTGTAACTGATCTACTTAAATCAATATCTGATTTATTTATTATATTAATTTGTATTCCAATACCCTTTTTTTCTTGTGAAATATTAATACTTTTTCGACTCTTTCGAATATGATAATAAATAAGATACTATTACAACACCAAACCGCCAAATTACGATTTCTAAAATTTTTCTAGATGGAATAGTCTACACCTAGATTTGTTAACTCCCGAAACTCTATTAACTTTTCCAAATTCGAGTGGAATATGAATCAACTACTCGAAAAGCAAATGGATAAGACATAACGGCAAGTGGCTTACCGACTTTAGGGTTAAATTCTTAGGGATAAACTATAAACCTTATAAACTACAACCCGAATTACGAGATCAATATAGAAATGAGGAAAGTCAATTGTTCAAGGCAACTCGAAACAGGTAACAAATACAAAATATTAAATTAATAAAAATTAATTATAAAAATAAATAAAAATAATAATTAAATATAACATTCCGCATCTGTCTCACAGAAATTTAAATCAATACAAAGTTTAAATAAAGAAAAAGTTCTAAAAAGATTACAAATGTTAAAATAAGAATTAAAATAAAAAAGTTTACTAATATAATATATAATAATTAAAAATATTAAATCTCAAACCCATTCCTTAATTAATGCAAACTTAAAATCAAAACCTTAAACTTCCACTTAAAAAGATAAATTTTCAACAAATGAAAAAACTTCCATTCAGAGAGATAATTAATCATAATAACAAAATCATCCACGTAACGTACGAAGATAAGTCTAAAAAAAAAATAAAGCTAGAACTAAACATAGACAAATTTAATTTAACTAATTTAAAAAAAGGTTAAAATTTATGGGAGCAAATTTAATTCATAGAGAAAATATTATGAAAAAATAAAAAGCCATAATTCTGCTGATTTAGGTATAAGAAGAAACCTTATAAGACTTTCGATAATGGCTTCTATTACTAGACTAATTGATAAATTTATTTCTATGGAATTAGCTAGAAGAACTTTACTTTTGTAAATTTACAAGCCAGCGACACCGCCACCTGATATAAGAACTTGACTAATAAGACAAATATTTTTTCAGATTCTGAGACTTCTATAACAAATACTAATACAAAGACTCAAAGATACACTCCTGAGACTGAAACTTATAGTCTAAAACCTTATCTATTAATCAAAAAACTGCCATCTATTTACAAAACCGTATAATCTAATTAAAAAGAAACTGATACTCTTAATCAGTATAATTATTAAGCTTATATTTTTATTTTTAGTTTATCCTTATTTAAGCAAATTAATAGGATAAAATTGATGACTAATTATTTTAATATGCAAATGCAAATGCCTTTAACTAATAAACTTATTACTTCACTATATTTTGATACATATCTTTATAATTGTATTTGAGCATAAGAAATATGGAACATTAAAAATAATCTAAAAGCAACCAGAGTTGACTTATAAAATCCTTACGACAAATAAAATTTGACAAAATTCTAGCTATCTTATAAATTAAAAATAACAGGGTTAATAAATACGACTACGACTCCGAATTCTTATTTAGTAAATAATACTAATCCAAATCTGCTAACATCACACAAGAACTTTACGTTACTACCTCTTGTAATTAACCCTAAATTAACATCCTTAACAAATGATAAACAGAATATTATTTATGAAAAGATCAGTTAATCTATTTGAAAAAGATGTATCAATTTACACATATTACAATTTATGGTGAAAAAGAAAACACCCCAAGCCAAAGGAAAAAGGTAGTCTTATTATTATAATATTTCTTAAATACTAGATTAATTGATTTAAATTAAAATACCCCTATATTTATATACATTTAGGAAAATAAGTTATTTAACTAATAAGATTTTATTAAAGTTCTAGTCGAATTAGGGTTATAGAACTATAGTTTGTATTAGACTTATCTATTAGAATTAGTTAAGGCTCCGTCTAAGTTACTTTGTATAGAGCCGAATTAGATAGCTATAGCCGAATTAGATAGTTATATTTTATATACAGAACTAATTTAACGGGTTTAGTAGTATGAAAATTTTAATCCCATAATTTATCTTTATTTATATATTAATATTTATTACGTAAAAAAGAAAATAAAAAGTAAGTCTTAAGTCTTTTACCTTAAGTTAGTCTTAGTATTTTAACTTATTTAACTCTTAGTATCTTTTACTTAAGTAATTAGTTGTTTCCATAAAATTATATGGGAAAATAAGTAGTTATTTGAAAATTGGGTTTTAATAGTAGGATTTTGTGTGCTCTATTTCTATTTTTTTTAAGTAGTCTTTGGTAGAAGCGTACATACTTGTATGTTATGAGTTAGGTATTTATTGGACTTTATCTTTAATTGAATTAATAACATAATCAGTATTTGGTTTAAACTTAAGTAAGTATTTACCCGCTTTTGGTTGGCACATAACGTTGAGGTTAAGAAAAGTAAAAAACATAATAAAAAGACTCTTAACCTTAAATCATCATCTCTATAGCTATTGGAGATTGCATTTAAAAAAGGCAGATGGTAGCTTATAAGTCTAGGACTCTCGAATAGAGCATGAAGAGTAGAGCTTAAAATCTTAAACAGTATTCTACAAGAATATAATGAAACATAGTATTACCAAAGCCAAAAGGAAATTATTCGAAAACGACAAACAACAACAGCTTGAACTCAAATACATAAAGAAGTACTAAACAAAAATACATATATGAATTCGACCTGCAAAAAATTTTTGATAAGATAAATCTAGACTACTTAAAGACACTATTAAAGAACTAGAATATCCAGAAGAGGTCAGATCGCAGATAGACACTATCAATCAAACGATGCTTATAGATCCGAAAAACTAAAAAACCTACCTTAAAACACGATTTAACGTGGAACAACGAATTACAAAGGATACGAGATGAACCCTTCCACCTCTAGGCTAGATAAGCAATTAAATTATTTCGTTCCTTAGACTGACTAAACAAAGGGAAACCCAACTTTTACTATCTTTAAGTAACTCAAGGATACCCGTTATCACCAATCTTATCGTATTTGATAATAAACTAAAAATTTTTACTACATCAAAGCTCGAAAGTAAAGGTACTGCAATATGCAGACGATAGGATAATATATAGTGATGAACCCTTCGCCGAAAAGGCAATGTTTAACTTTCCTGCAAGCAGCGGAACAAGTGTAAAATTTTAATAAAGTAAATGGATACGACGAGGAGGGATCTGGAAATTCAAATTAAATTTTATGGCTATAGAATATAAATCGTACTCCCTACATCCCGAACTAAAGAATAAAATCAAGAGTAAGCAAACCGGTAGTATCTTAATCGCCACCCGAAACTCTAAAGCTTTTAATTAAAAGAAGAGGACCTAATAATACCATAACTATGATGAAAACAAAGACAATCCCAGTCACAACTTGAATAACTCCCTTCATAAAACCCCAACACTAAAAAAATTTAGTTGCCATCCAAAAAGGATTATATTCTATTTGTAAACAACCCGTATATTTTATATGCTAAACGAAAATTACTGCCATATTCATCATATCAATCCTATTTTTAAAAAAGAAAGCAAAATAAAGATAAAAAATCTAACTATTACACACGGTCACAGAAAATACGCGCAGGATCAATAACCTTTTGTAAACTCGTCCGTTTAAACATCAAATCGAGTATAACTGCTATGAATATAAAAAGATTTGAACATGAAATTGATCTATAGCTGACCCTTTTGCGTTGCGAGACACACTAGGTTAATTTATTCCAGATTATTATTTATAATTTATAAAAACATACCTAATAATCCAATAATCTACAGTGATACTGAATAACTATTTCTACCTCATGATTTATATTAAACATATTGGGAACTAATTATGTATTATTAATTTATAAAATAATATAAAACAAGGTATCTGTATATATAATATATATACCTATAGTAAACGATAAAAATAATATCATAATAGCATCAGCTGATATAAATAATAATTATTAGATTGGTGTGATTTCAATAATATAAACTAATTAAAGGAAATAGTTTAATTAAAACTATAACTAAATTAGAACCATCAGAAGTAACAATAGATAATAATAGTAAATTGAATAATTTTAGAGATTATTATTTTAAATTATTGGTTATATTAACTGAATTATTATTTATTTTTAATTTGATAAACCTAGGATTAATTAGTATATAATATTATATATTTATTATTAATTAATTGTATTTAGTTATTATTTTATATAGTTACTATACCTTACTTTATAGACTCTTATAACTATTATATTATTATTATAATCCCTTGTGTATTTACCTTATTTTTATATATATTATATTTTATATACTCTCTCGAATGTATCTACATTAATTAAATTTACTTAATAAACTATTTAAAATTATTTAATTTTATTGCCTTAACTATAACTAGTGTAATATATATAATATTTATTATGTTCATTTGATAAATACTAACAATATACTAATAATTTATTCTAATTATCTCCATTAAACTGTAACAAACTAAAATAGTGCTAAAAAATTTTTAACGTTAAAACTGTACCAAGATTAAATACTTAATTTAAACAGTTCCAATAAAGAAGATAGTAAGATAATAAATATCAAAACATACATATCAAAGATAAGTAACCTATAATGAGATAAGTTAAGCAATTTGGCGGAGTCGAACCACCAATAATATAACCCGAAGTTATAGACCTTACCATTAGACGAAAATTGCAGAGAGATATATAAAAATGCAAGTGGTGGGACTTGAACCCACAAACAATAAAGTAATAATAGCTAAAATTAGCTCGGTTACCAATTTCGACCCCTTACTAAAAATATAAATAATTTTTATCTTAATTAAAATTTTCAAACATAAAGTATTTAAATTTTTTAAAAAAAAAAAGGGTATTTACCAATTACATCAGTCTCTACGGTACTCAATAAGTAAGTAATAGTTACCACGGTATTATCTGTCTATCACTTTTTAATAAAGATTTTAGCGTAAGCATCATAAGATACATAGTTATTAAACTCATTTTACTAATAGTAATTTTTAATTAATCATGACACTTGTAGTAATATATCTATATAGATATCATGAAGTGCTACAACTAGACTAGCATTAGCAAGGATTACACCTGTTACAAATAAATAAATAAAATTCGGACTATTTCATCAACCTAGAAAACTAGAATAGTATTATGTATAGTCTCTAGGATCGTTAAGAATTAAACCAAATCTACATAGAGTGCTGTATATAATGACATTTAATGTAGACTAACATAGCACACCAAATCTAAATAGAGCAATAAAGCCTAGTGCAAATAGCATAGGTGTAGCAATAACAAGATCACCAGCATAAAGTGTAGCAATTCAACTAAAATTTTTAATACTCGTAGGAATGGCTATAACTACCGTAGCAGCATAAAGTATGTTCTAGTATCTGCATCAAGAGCTACTGCGTATATGTGATGGTCGATCTTCAACTTAACTTATATATATATAATTGACACTCATTTATGTATTAACTCAAAATAAAAACTGAATCTATTAATCCTAGACTTTTAAATTTAATTTTTAAGGGGTTTACAAAAAGTATAGCAGTATAGCATTCTAGCAGTCTATCAGTATAGTAGTCTAGCAGTCTAATTTAATTAATTACCTTTATATTAAAGAATTGGAACTTCTAACTTAAGTATGATATCTTAATAAAATATATATGTGTGCCACAACCTTAGTATATCAGATATTTATTTAAGGCTAGTATCAGACAAACTCAAATAATCTTTTTTGTTTTATTTTTGTTTAATTGGACTTATTTAGCATATGATCTTACTAATTTTAATTAACCAGGGTTTAAGATAAATTAAAAACATATAAAAAATATTAATTATATTATTTTGTACTTGGCTTTCTATTAAAAATGGGTTTACTTATAAATAATAAGATATTAAGATAGTAATATAATTAGATAGTAAGATATTAAGTAGAAAAATAGTAAGATAGACAAATATGGTAATTATTAGAAAAACCATGACTTTGCCTTAATTTTATTCTTTGCCTTATAGATTATTTTCTTGTAGGTAATAGACTAATATTTTTATAAGACTAATTATAAGACTAAGACTTTAATAAGATTAAAATTTTAACTGTTTACTACCTAGGCGAGTAGCAAAATAATTATCTAGATTACTATCTGTACTTAGTGTAGGGTTACCAAAAATAGTAAATTTATGATATTTTCATATTTTCTTTTTAACTTTCCTAAACCTTTAGAATCAATTATATATGGATACAAGTTATTCATTTCCTCTTTAATTAGATTAGTATAATTACTATCTGTATCTGTATAGTATAATTTTAATCCATTATTATTATTATTTTAATTGGCTTAAAAATATTTTAGCATTAGCAGTAATAGAACTAGCTACACCTATATTAACATTATTTGTTTGACTACCATTATCTAACATCGAAGTTGTTTTATCTACATTAGTTTGAACCATGAAATGATCATTTAATTTAAGGATATCGTGTATATCTAGTAAATCTAGATTCAATTTATTAAAGAATTTTATATCTTATACTGTTTTTTTTTTAGTAGAAAGACCCCATATAGACTATTCAATAAAATTTTAGCTCAAATTTTTAAAGTTATCTTTTGGATAAGTTAATCTTAACTCATATAAATCAAAAAACAAATTTATCGAAAACTATTTATTTATTAAAGTAACCACTTAGTATTTTAAACTTATACCCATACTTTATAGCATTATCCATTTCAGAACTAAATAAGAATATTTTTTAATATTATTCGCAAGTCTATACTAAAAATAGTAATTTTGGTTTTTACCTATATCAATAAAAAGTATCTTAAGAAATTAAGCTGCGCGTCTTATAGTTAAACTCGCTTTATCAATAAATTCTTTTTGTTTTTTTTTTTCTTAAACAGAGAAGCGGAAACGCCTTTAATTAAAGCTTTATGAACTAAATTTAAATTTAAATTTAATGAAGAACAAATAAAGATTTTTATATAAAATATATGCAGTAATTTGTAGTAAAGGTAAAAATATAAATTAATCTAATGGAATATATTTTAATGATAAGATTAGACATTTTTTTAATTAATCTAACAATCTCGATGGTTAAATTTTTATTTCTAAATTAAATCAAATATCTATATTTATAGCTGGATCTAACTATTTATAGTTTAGGTAATTTATCTTAGTATAAAAATACTGTTATAAATGCTATTTATCCTCTAGTTTTGAAAAAAAAAAAGATCATCTAAAACATAAAACGATGAGTTAATAAGCTAATTGCTATAAACTACTATTTAACATATATCTAATAAATAGATTAAAGCTAATAATAAAATTATGTTTAAAAAAATTTAAAAAATTAAATGAGTTGAAAATAGTAATGTCAAATAGGAATCTAAATATGGAGGCAAAGTTGAATAAAAAGTAGATATTTAGAAGATTTTTAAAAGTTAAAATTTATTATCTACAAAAACATTCTGTAATACATAATTATTTACTTCATTTAAAATAAATGCATATCATTCCAATATCTTAATTTAATTGATAAAAATACTAACTATAATTTTATAGCTATGGGTTTTATTTATTCATTTAATAAACGACTATTAAAGGCTCAATTTGATAAAGTAATCATTGGTTTAACCCTTTATTTTTAGTTTAATGGTATTTATGAGGAATTAATTAGTCATCATATGAAAATTTTATAAATGAGGAGGACTAATAACATCAAATACATGGTTAAATTACATTTAGGATGTCACTATGAAATAGATCATAATATTAAAGACTAACTAACTAATCTGATATACAAGAAAATATAATTTAGCTAAAAGTTAATTAATTACTTGGGTTAATAAAAATATTTTTATTGGTTACATGTAGTATTGTTATGTTAGGATATTCTATTGTGAGGTTTAATTACATCTATAGTTTAAAAAAAAATTTAATGCATTAAGACAAAATATTGAAAAAAGCCGGCTAGAATTAAAAACTATTTTTATATATTATATATATATATTGGAAATTTATTTAAAATAAATGACTTATTAAAATTAATACCTTAATACTTGATATAATTATTAATCTTAGATAATTAAAGGTTTTACTTATTTCTATTAATAGAACTAATAGATAACAAAATAAACCTATTTAAATTAGAATTATTTTAATTATTAATCTAATACGAAATATTTTTTATGTTAATTATGATACTATACTAATATTGTAGATATTAATAAATTTATTATTATGATACTATACTGATATTAAAAATAATGATTATGAATTTTAATTATGATAATATACTTATATTGATAATGAAACTGATACTGAATACTGATACTGATATTGATACTTTAAATGATCTAGAAATGATACTGATATAATTTATTCTCGGTTCTGATTATTTGGAAGATTATGAATTAGATAATGATATTATATATATTTATTCTTATTATGAATTAGGTTCTAATGTATTGTAAGATATTTATTCTTATTAGTTTTTACTTATACAGATTTATATTGATTATCTGATAAATTATAAATTAGTTTTATGTATTAATACTTGTAGATATTGATTATGATTATCTGATAGATTATTAATTAGTTCTATGTATTTGTCTAATTATTTGGTATTTTATATTCTATTAAATAGCCCCCATGGAGTTTTAGTAAATTGGCCCATTGCTTTGTATTATTATTTCTATATTTAGTATTACCCTATTTGGGCAGGAAGTAGTCTTATGAGTTTTAGTTTTAGTATTTCTAGTTGCTATTAATTATTAATTTTAATTATTAGGAATTATGCTCATATTCAGAATTAATCTTTAATTAGTATTTATTAGTTAGTAGTAGTTAGTCTAATTACCTAAGTCGTATTATATATAATAATAAATATATAAGTCGCCCAGCAAACCATTAAATAAACATAAGGATTTAAAAACATAAAAAATAAAAAAGAAAAATAGACATCCCAAAAATTTAGCTTAAAAATAAAGGGTTATAAGTGCTATACCTAATTAAATCAAACCAGGAATTAAAACAAGTTTTAGTATTCAAATAGACGAAATTAAACAATATAAATTAAATTTTAATTAAAAAAATAAGCTTATAAAGATCAAAAGGATTAATAAATATCAATAACTAATTATAATTAGAATAAATAGTATTAGAGTATTCCTCCTAATTACATTTAATTAAAATAAACAATATCAATTATCTATATTTCCAACACATCTCATTTAATAATGCCATTACATAAAATTCAATCTCTATAAATCTTATACTTGTAAAAATTATAAAATCTTTTCCTCTTACCTAAAAAAATTTAAGCATTCTTTACTAAATAAATAATTATAAATACTATAAAGACTAACCTTCTAACTATTTAATAACTCTAAATCTTTTGATCAATTGTTAACATTTATATTATAATTTAGCTAATTTACTTAAACAAATTCTATTTGTACAACATATCTCATAATTTTTATAAAAAATAAATTTTACAATCTAATTACAAATAAAACTACACGAATAAAATTCCAATTAAGTTAATAAAATTAACATTATTAAATAACATACTTAATCAACAAAAATCTTACAATATATCTTAAGTCTTTGCTTAAATTCCATAATTAAAATATTTAATTAATTTAAGGATTAACTTTAAAGTAAAATGTACTATTTAAATTAAAATTTAAAAATAATACCAAAACATGGAATACTTCCTCGTAAACAAACATAAACACACACACAGATAAAATGCTTATAAACATTCGATTAAAAATCTATCCAAAACAAATAAAGAAACTAAACATAGTAAATTAAATAATTAGTAAACTTAATAAAATTAAACCAAATAAAATTTGAATTAAAACTTTAGAAACTTACTTCTAGATTAGTAATTTAATTAAATAATAAAAAAAAAAATTAAAATTAATATAAATTATTAAAGGCTACATATAAAATTATAAAATAAATTATAAAAAGAATAAAAAATTTTTTATTGAATAAAATCCAACTTAAAAAAGTAACTAAAATTAATTAAACTTCCAATACACTAATTTCTGTTTTACTTATGTTCATATTCTAATTTACTTATTTTATTAGATAAATTTTATAACTAGGTTATACTATGCTAAATATTATTGATTTAATTTTACTGGCTATTTACATAAAGCTCTTATCTATTATTAATAATTTAATGTATATTATTATTTATTATATTTATTCCATATATTTATAAACTCTGATAAATTATTATTTCAATATATCCCTATTACTAATAAGTTAACTTATATTGTATATTTATATATATTATACTTATCTCCATTTTTCTTATACAATCCTTTAATACTCCCTTATCATCCTTTATCAATATCTTTAAATTTATTGTTTATTGTTTATTTGTATAACTTCACATCTCTTGATTTTGGTATAGCACCTTACTCAGTTCTTCTACTTCCTACTAGGTCTGTGTCTAGTAATACAAATTATTTCTGGTATAATCCTGAGTATGCATTACAATCCTAGATGAGATCTAGCTTTCTCTAGTGTAGAGTCTATAATGCGTGATGTATGATATGGATGACTACTACGTTATATACATGCTAATACTGCATCCTTCTTCTTTATTTTTATGTATATTCATATTGGTCGTGATATGTATTATGGATCATATAACCATCCTAGATTTGTAGTTTTACTCATTGGTGTAGTTATATTTATAGTTACTATGGCTACAGCTTTTATGGGTTATGTTCTACATATGGGTACATTGTCATATTGAGGTAGTACTGCTATTACTAATCTTCTGTTTGTAGTAACATGAATTGGTATAGATTTTGTTTATTATCTATGAGGTGGGTTCTCTGTTAATGATGCTACAGTTAATCGTTTCTTTAGTATTTATTTTGTGTTTCCTTTTATCGTACTAGCTATAACGTGTATTCAGATACTAACTATACACCATAATGGTTCTAAAATTTTCCTGTGAACATCTAATAATATTGACCGTCTTAGTTTCCATCCTTATTTTACATATAAAGACCTTATTACAATATTCCTATATTTTATATTTATAGGTTATTTTGTGTTCTATGCTCCTAACTATCTTGGTCACTCAGATCTCTAAATAGTAGCTAATCCCATGGTTACACCTATTAGTATACTTCCTTAATGGTATTTTATGCCTTTTTATGCTAATCTACGTAGTATTGAATAAAAATTGGTGGAGTTATAGCTATGTTTGCTAGTATCTTGATACTACTAGTACTTTCTTTGACTGATATTAGTAATATACGAGGTAATACTTACAGACCTCTACATAGATTTATATTATGACTGTTTGTTGCTAACTTCTTTATACTAATGTTTGTAGGTTCACAACATGTTGAAGCTCCTTATACTAGTATTGGTGTTTATATTACTATATTCTATTTTGGTTACTTCCTCATCCTTATACCTGTTATTGGTGTACTTGAGAATACTATTTATGATATATACTATTTAGTATTTTATATCTTATACTCTGATACTCACCCCTTTAGGCCCTTCTACTTATATTATTTAATAATATTATATATATTATGTTGCATCAAACAGATAATCCAATTATTGTCTACTCCTGTATCAAGTCTACTACATGCAGCTACACTGGTTATTGCTGGTATTTATCTAATTATACGTTCTAGTTACATATTTGAGTTTAGTACTACATGTTATATTTATATAGGATTTTGTGGTGGTAATACATGTCTAATAGGTTCAGTGGTAGGAATGTATCAGAATGATATGAAACGTACTACTTATAGTACCATAAGTCAGATGGGTTATCTATATCTTATAGTTAGTCTTAGTGTTTATAATGTGTGTATCTATCATATTATTAATCAAGAATTCTTTCAGGCTCTTCTATTTAAATTTTATGGTTACTTATTCATATTAATCATGATAATCAGGACATTAGATTCTTTGTACCTATGGTCTATATTAGTATTATAATAGGTAGTTGTGCTCTAATGGCTATACCAGGTGTGTCAGGTTACTATAGTAAAGTTGTAATTATTGAGGTCTCTAACTATACTTATGACTTTAATACTTATTTTAAATATTATATGAGTCTAGGTGCTGCTTTTTGTACCTCTTTTTATATTACTAAGCTTGTGCTTTTATTTTTTTAATTATTAACCTAAAGGTAGTCTATATGTATACATAAACATTCATGATATTGATTATATAGTATATATACCACTGTTTGTACTTAGTATACTTAGTATTACTTTTGGTTATCTGTTTAATGATCTTTATATTGGTGTAGGTCATTACGCTTTTAATAGTAGTATCTATGTGCATAATAATCTATATGTATATGACTATGAATTTGACTATTCAGTGATACGTAAACTAATACCTTTTGGTATTTCAAGTACAGGTTTTATTATTGGTATGTACTGTTATCATAGTTGTGGTTATACTATTAATAGTTTCTCTTACACTTATAATGAGGCTTATAAATTTCTTATGTCTAATCTCTATCTAGATACAATCTATAATAAGTATATTATGTACTATGGTTTTACTATGAGTTATGATATATATCATATATTGAAATAGGCTTTATTGAGTATATTGGTCCTGTATATAGCTTTAAATCTATAATTAATTATAATAATAATACATATCTTATAGTTGACTATAAATCTATAAATAAGTATAAATACTACTGGGTTTATTACACAATACTATTCATAATTTATAATTCTGTATCTATTATCATACCTATTAATCTATTGATGTATCTTAATATACTAATACTAGTTGAGTTTATATCCTCTTATCTTAATTTGTTGACTATACACTATTATATTATATTATATTACATTCCTTATTATTATATAAGTGATATCATATAGATCTTGCGTTGAACGTACTTAACTAATGCTAAAGACATAGCTATTATGTATCTAGTATTCGGCATATTCTCAGGTGTGGTTGGTACTACATTCTCTATTATGATAAAATTTGAGATGTCGACGTCAGGTAACCAGATTATTAATAATGGTAATATCTATAATGTTGTCATTGCTGCACACGGTCTGGTGATGATCTTCTCTTCTTCTTCAGTAGGCCTACTTTATTTGGTAGTTTTGGTAACTATTTTTGCCTATTTACGTAGGTGGTTTTGATACCGCCCTTCCTTTAAAACCAAGTAATATATATATTTATTATAAAAATAATTAGATAAAAAAAAATACTCCACACCGCTTCAATAAATAACCTAGTATTAATTATATTTAAACTAAAATAATAATTTAATAAATTAATAAACTGTGCTCCGCTTCTCTTCCTTTTATAAAAATAAAGTTGAAATAAAAATATAAAATAAAATAAATTACCTCCGAATCTTCTTAAACTAAATTTTATTAATAAAAAGTGTTTACTTAGACACAACCTCACAAAAATTCATATAAATAAAGAAAATGAAAAGAGTAAAGAAAAGAGTAAAGATAGAAATTTAAAGGTACAAAATAAGAAAAAAGGTACAAAAGTAAGTAAAGTTCGGCATAAGAATAAAAAAAAGTTTAAATTTTAACTTAAATCAACTCAACTCTACTCAACTCGAATCAAAAGTTATCATGTAAGCTATTAAGCTATTAAGCTATTTATCATTATTATTGAATAAAATAGGGTGAGTTAAATAATCCTTTTCTGAAATAATAGCGAACTTCATTAAATGCAAATGGATCAGGAATTTTAGGAAGATCTATTTTTTTTATTTCTAATTAGAAGTAACTCTTTTTTATTCTCAACCTGAAATAAATCAGTATCACTATAACTTAATACTTGAGTCATGATACTCTCATGCATTGTTAGTAAATAATTTTATTTTGTAGTAGATTTCAATAAATGCACATTTAATTAACCAATCTAGTCTTTTCCTTAGCAATTGTCGCGAAGCAATCATGAATTGTATAAATAGAATTAATTTCTTTTTTATCTTTATTTATCTTTTTAATTAATAGTTGGATATTTGCTGCATCTAAATAATTATGCCCTCATTAAAGAAGGTATAAAGCTTATTCTAATTTGATTTTTATTTAGTTCATTTGTAGGTAAATGATTGTTAAAGGGTGACATTCTTTAAGTAATGTAGTTCTTGTCTTAATAGATTTATATTTTATTGTACTTAATTTTATTATTAAATTAGCTGGAGTTATTCATACTACTGGTAAGTCTAATTATAATATAATTTTGACTAATGAATTTAAATAATCACTAACATCTTTTAATAATGGCATTTTTGTTAATCCCTTATAATTTATTGTATTGAAGATACCGAATTCACTTGGTGTTAATAATATTTTTTATAGTAAAGTCTTTTTGAATAACTATAAAACTTTTATTAAATTATTTTAATTTAGAAATCCATAAGTTGTTCCCCTACTCCAATGAAATAAAATTTTTAAGAAATAGTCATAACTGTCTTTTTAATTAATTTTTTATTTAACTTAATCATTTTTGATAATTTTATATTTACTTGGAATACTTTAAATTAAAATATAAATTTCTACTATTTTAGTAGCACATTTTTAAAAGTATTTAGTTTTTCATTCAGGATGTTAGAAATATGAGTTATTAAATTTGTCTTTACAGCAGCATCCATTTCTCTTGTTAACGCCGACAGATGTTGTAAACCATTACATGTAGCATCAAATAATATAGGATTATTAACAAATAGATAATCTTTATTATTATAATTATTTAAAGCAAATTTAACTTTAGATAAAGCAATGAAAATACTTAAATTTGGTACGGTTTTTAATGTTAGCTAATATATTATTAATTATATCTTTATCATTTAAATATAATTCTAATAAGTTATTAAATTCTACTTTAGCTAATTTAGTTCTATCGCTAATAGATAATTTTCTTTATACCTTATAACTTAATAAAGTAATAATACAAGTAATCTAGAGCTTAATTATTAATATGATCTTTAATAACGGGTAAAATAATAGTAATCTTCTACTTTTCTCATTTCCTTGTTATGATAAGTATTTTGTCTAAATTAATTAGACAGTTTTCTTTCCAAGGTAAATAAACATATTTTAAATAAAATTAGCAATATTTAAACTGTTAACCTATCTTCACTATTTAGTATAGTTAGCATGTTTTTAGTAATAATTTCTTTACTATCAAAATATCTTTATAAATATTAAATACTTTAAATAAAGTAAAATAACTCTTATTTCATACATCATTGAGAATGTTTAATATATCAAATTTAATTCTAGTTTTAATAAATATTTAATGATTTCAATTAAAGAATTTAGATTTTCAGTTTTATCTCTATTATTAAAAATAGTTTAAAATAAATTATAGATATGAGTAATTTCAGGTAAGCAATATGGTAAATACAGTTCATTTATTTTTATCTTTTTTTGTTTTTTCTTTAATGAACATAGGAAATTGATTAACATTAATTCATGAAATATTTAATATATTTATATACACCTCATAACCATGTTCAGAATCAAGTTTAAGATTAAAATCTAAAGAATAAACTTCTTTTTTGAATACAATAGTTTTTATAAAAATTAATATTAAAATAGAATCACCTAAATTAATTATCATAATTTGATCAGAATCACTAAGATTTAATAACTCTTTAATAAAAATTCTTTTTTTCCTGTAAATCCAATAAATATTAATATATTCAGGTTTATTATTTTATATTTCATATACAATGTTTAATTAATAAAATACCTAATTTAGCTCACTTTTTATAAATTAGTTTTATCAATCAAATTAGTAATAAGTTCAATAATTTAAATGATATGGTAATAATATTATCATAACCAATATTCAGTAACTTAAAAAATTATAAAATCTTAGATAAATTAATCTATATTTTTGCATAAAGAGAAACACAAAAATATCCAGTAATAATAAGTTTTATACCATTTTCTAAAAATTTATAGATATCATCTATATAACTCTTATAACATCTAATCTATATTTTCAATTTGATACCAATTTAATTCAAATTAATAACTATTTTTCAATACCATATTTTTAACTCTAAATCAACAATAGAAAAAAGATTGTTATTTTCTTTCCTATTCCAACAATATTCTTATTTATTAAAAAAAATTTACCAAATGTTATCTTTACTTAATACCATTTATTGAATTAAATTCTCTACTTTTGTAGCTATCTTAAATAAATTCCTTGGCTATATCTCTATCGATTTAATCGCTACAACTTTGTTGTTTGTTTGTTCATATATAAATACTTTAAAGTAAACTTATCTATACATATTTGTTAATACTGAGCTTATTTTTATTTTTATTTTTATTTTTATTTTTATTTTTATTTTTATTTTTATTTTTATTTTTATTTTTATTTTTATTTTTATTTTTATTTTTAAACTAACTTTAATTAATTTAATTTAACCATAAAAACCTGAATCATTATAAATGATTCGATAATAAATTGTTTATCTTCTCAAATATCATAATTAATAACTGTAACTAACTAACCTTTATATTTAAATTCTCTTTTAATTTTCATCCTTATATACTATTTTTAAATATCTATTTTCAATTAACTCAATATTACTCAACTTTTTCTTTAAATGTTATCAAAAATTTTTATGAGAAGTAAGTAAAATACTTAATAACATATAATACGGGTAAATAATCTAATTCTTATCTACATTCATTACAATATTTTTATTAAATATCTCAATTTAAATAAGTAGTTAAAGAATAACTCTCCAAACTATAAATGATAATATCTAAAATTGATTTAAGAAGTTTATTACTAATTTTCTAATTAATAAAAATCTATAATTTAGATCACCATTAACTCTTTAGAAATAATACTATTATAATAAAACATTAACTTCATAATAATAATTAAATCGTTATCAATAATCATTACGATCTTACTCTTATATTTAAGATATTAATAATATAATTATTCAATTATAATTAAGAAGGGTGTGATAATTAAGAAGGGTGTGATAATTTAATTGCAGAGATTAAAAATATTTAATATATTTGTTTTAACTAAAGTTAATAAAATGGAATATTACTACCTTAAGAAAAATTTAATATAAGCAGAAAAACCCAAATTATATCAGTTTATTTTGCTATTAAACTTGTTGTTATTAACAATAATTATAACAGTAAATTACCTATTTTAGCTGATACTAGTTGTTTTGATAATCTTTATTTTGAGAGTTTAGCTCATGATTTATGCTAATTTGGTAAACGTTGTAAGTAATGAAATATATAGGAAGCCATTGACACATTTGATATTTTGTATAATTACACTTGATAATATAATGAATATTGATAATAAAAATAATTTAAAGATTTTTTAAATAAAGATATCTTCGCTAATTTAACGGATTGGAATATAACTTATGTAGTATGATTTAGAAAGTATGTTAAAGATTTTTATTAATAAATAGGGTAAATTAGTATATATACTTTATAGAAAGATAGTGTAGATTTAAGTTATTTAATAACTAATTGTAGTAAAACCAATAATTTAATTGATAGTTTTATTAAGATTTATAAAATTTTTATTTTGTTTATTAGCAAAAAGATATGCTTTAAGGAAGTATTTTCTTACTATTATTATATAATATTTTATTAGATTATGTAATCTTTGGTTTTACACGCATCTATACCTTATGCGAGTTTGTATATTATTGATGAAATATTCAAGTTATTTTTATTTAAGTTTTTAAATAATTCCTTTTAAATATTATCCTAAAATGGTTATATATAGATGTTATTACCTTATTAATATAAAATTACTAATTTAACATAAAATGCGTTTAAAACAGTAAAAATATTACAACTATTAATTAGTTTCATTAATTTAGTATATAAGTTATATTATATTGCGTGATATAAAATATCATATAAAACATTACAAGTATTAGATATACCTTATATTTAAGTTTAATATTTAGAATTATTTTATAGAATTAATTAAAATATAAAGTTTTAATAAAGTTATCATAAAATTTACTAATAAGTATTTCATAAGAAAAGATTAAAAAATATAATATGTTAATATAAAATATTTAATTAGTTATATAAAAATACTTAAATAAGTATTACACAGGTAAATTATTACATATAAAAATGATTAAATTATTTCATTTAGTTAGTTTAACTTAATAAAATTAGTATTTTACAGTGTCTAATTAAAGTATTTCATGTACTTAATTTTTAATATAAAGTTATAGAACTATTTACTTACTTTAAATATTTAGATTATAACATTTTTAATAGATAAATTATTACCATAAAAACTTTCTGTTTGTTTGTTTTTTTTAAACTGTCTTAAATAAATAAAAAGTTTAGAATTAAATTATTAATTAAAATTAATTAAGTTTGGCATGTATTCTTACTATACTGGGACATCTTTGGTTAAATTTTATCGACCTCATTATTTTTTAATTTTCTTGTATTTTTTTTTCTATAGGTTTTCCACGTTTTATACACGCTCTAATAATTATTATTTTTAATATTAAATTTTTTAAAAGTTTTAATTTGTATTATATTTTATATGAAGTAACATACATGACCCGACTTTTATTTTGGCATTTAACTTTAAACATAATTAAATATGTGACTATACCCATATAGCTTCGATTTTCTCCCTCATTATATGATTAATTTTATTATAAGTTATATTTTATATTGTAAATTTGTGATGTGATTCTGTTCCATCTTATCCTTTATTCTATTTTAATATTTTTAAATAATATATAAAGTTAATTTATTTTATTTTTATTTGACATTATTGGCGATTTACTCCATCTGTCTCTTTTTTAAATAGATAATAAAATTTTAATGTTTTTTCTTTTTATTGCAGTTTTTGCCTTAAAGATAAATTTTTGCTGTTTATTTATAAAAAATAAAGAACTAAAGTAAATTTTATTTAATAATTTAAGTAATTTAGATCCTATTATTTCATTTAAGGCTTTTTATTTTATTAGTAGTTTAGTAGTATAAGTCCTCTTAAATTAATATATTTATTTATAAAGTAGAAATAGTGTTAAGCAACAAAAACTTAAATTATTTAAGTGCTTAAATATATCTATTTTAGTTAAATAACTTCCCTATGGAGGGCGATTTAATAGGTGAACTTAAATATAACCTTATTTATACTTAGACTTTTATCTGACAAATTTTTTTTATAAATAAAGCACTTATAAATTATTTTATTAGTCTTAGATATATACGTAGGAATTAGAGCAAATCCTTATTTATCTATAAATATATATAGATTGAATGGTTTTTATTATTAGATTTAGATGACTTAAATACAAAAAAATAAATATTACGTAAATCTATTTATGATCTTGAGATATATATATATCTATATAATCGACTTACAAATCAGGACAAAAGGACTTAAAATTTACATGAATTAGGTTAATCTATTTATGATCTTGATAATTAATATTGGCTTTTTACTTATGAATAGATAATAGAGTTTTATTTTTAATTTATGTTATTTATCGAATCTTTTGATTATGTGTAAAATATTTCAAATCTTCGTAGCATATTATAAATTTTATTCCATTATTCCGAATTTATATTACGGTAGCTTGTCAAAATTTTTAGCTATTTGAGTAGTGCTCATGCTTTCTATTAATACGTAAATCCAATGGGTTATGGCGCTTTGATGCTGGCCCTGGAAGACTTTGACCAGTTTTTGTATTCTAGTGCTTTCTTTGCTTTTTTAGCTTGCTTCCGGAGTGTCCTACTCGTTTAAGCAGTAGCTCATGGTGTCGGAGACGTATGTTACTTATTAGAAGACTTAAGTCTAAGGCGGCGAAACTTGAAATCTGGATGTTGTCGGTTTTTATTTTTTACCCCGTTTATGCTTAAAACTAGGCTTTTAGGTTATTATTAGCTTATTCATCGGATTCGCGGACTATATCTATTCATAATAGGTTTTTATACGTTAGCTTTAAATTTTTAGCTGGTAGATATTTCTTAACACCTACTAAATATCTCATGTAAACTTTAAATAATTATAAAATATAATCAATAAATTATCGTAATGTTCCGCTCTTTCTATTAGGCCTTACGAGCTAAAGGCAGATGGTTTTTGGCGTTCCATTGTGTAGGTTTACGGCACGTGCTTTCATGCTTTTCCGGATGTTCTATTGTCGGTTTATAAATTAATCCTAGGAATTTTAAATATATCTTTCAGATTCCGGCTTTTATTACTTTACAACTTTTCGTTAAGTGAGGTATTATTCCGGATTCGGGTGGAAACTGTACTTTTTTCTTTACGATGGTATGGCTTGTCACTGTAGAAAATTTCGTAATCCGCAGATTGGTTTATTTCTAGATCGGACGTTATTCGCTAATAAGTATTTTGTTTATTATTATATTACTTAAAGTTGGGGGATAGAGGGATCCTTGGCGATACTCCATAATAGTAGCAGTAGGGCTTTTTACTTTTTGGCTAGAGAGTAGGTGTGAGATTTTCCTGCTGGGTAGAATAAGGTTTCATGCTAGATTTTTAGAGTATTTTTTAGGATTGGCTGCTTCAGGTTAAGTTATTATTTAAGCGGTTTATTGGTGCTTGCATATAGAGGCAGGGTTCTATTGATTTTTTCTATTTTTTTTTTGATTAGAGGTTCGGGATAGCCCATCTTTTGCATCGTTTTATTTAAGTACTCGAGATTGATACTATCAAAGAATTTTGCTAGATCGAATTCATATATATATTTTTGAATGTTGTAATTATTTTGTTGCTTGGGTTGTTTGTTCCTTGTTTTTATATAGCAGTGTTGATAAGGACTGTAAATTTGTTTGTTGTACTCTTGTAACTTTTAATACTTTACTTACTTAGGCTCATTCGCAAGAACATGTAGGAGGTTCTATTATTCTTGCAGAAGTAATTCTTAAACTTTCACTGTATGGTTTTCTACGAGTAATAATACCTATTATACCTGATGCTACTATTTATTTTAATCCTCTAATACAAACATTTGCTGTTATTACAATTATTTGTTTTTAAGAATAATTAAAATTAATTAATATATATTATAAGTATATATAAGATTTTATAAAAAATATAATTAAATATAATTTATCATATTATATAATTAATAAATTTAAAAGTTTATTTCTTATTTTTTCTTTTATTTAAAATAATCACTTAAGACGAATTAGTAATAAAAACAAGCTACAAAATGAGTTTACTTAATTCTACCAATATTTATAAAAAAAATAAAATTGGCTGTTACTTTTCTGGAGTTCAATTCTTACAAGAAAAGCATTTGGTGCAACGTTATATTTGGCAGCAGAACAATAAAAAAAAGAAAACATTTTGGGATGATTACCATTATGATTTAACTGGAAAGATTGTTTTGAATGATTCTTTAATTAAAGCTGCTATTGATTCTTTTTGAATGAAAATAGTTAGTGAAATTAAAGATGATCACATCATCGCGTTATTTAGAATTCAAACTCAAGATAATATAATCTGAACTATTGGTAATTTAATAAGCTTATCAAAAGAAGATAAGAAATATTATTATGATTACATAATAAATAGATTATATATCAAGGATGACGAATACAGGAATGTTAATTTAACTAAAATTATTTTTAGCTTCGGTATTAGAAATGGGATTATTGAGAAGAAAAAACTAATCAATGAATATATTGATAAAGATTTAACTATTCAAAAACAATTATATAGAAAATATAAATTACCTATTACTATGGATCCTTTAAAATATGGTAAATTAATTATCTTAGAAAAAGGTGATCAAGGTAATAGTTACTATATGAAACTTACCCCATTAACTTTTGCCAAAATTATTTCTACTGATACTCTAAAAAACGATGTCATTATATATAGAAAAGGTATTCCAATTCTTGAGTATAACGATACCCATATAATTAAAGATGGTATAAACTATTTAGTCAGAAATATAAATAGTAATAAGTACTATTACCAATTAGATGGTAATTTAGCTTTAGTGTGTATTAACAAATTATGTAAATTCATAAAACCATTACCACAAAAGAAGTCAATAAAATTGAATAATAAATTTATCACTCTTGATATTGAAACTAGAGTTATAGATGGTAAACATATACCTTATTTAATATCTTGGTTTAAAGATACAAGTAAAAATAATGGAACCTTTTATTTAAAGGATTATAATAATCCAGATGAAATGATCAAAGCTTGTATTTTAGAACTTTGTAGATTTAAATTTAATTACCATAAAATATATATTCATAACTTTGCTAATTTTGATGGTATTTTTTTATTAAAAAATTTAACTGATTTATCTAATGATGTTAATGTTATAATTAATAATGGTAAATTAATTAGTATTGAATTTAAATTTAAAAAAGAACATTGGAAAAATCCTATGGTTTTAAGTTTTAGAGATAGCTATCAAATATTACCAGCTAGTTTAAGAAAATTAGCGAAATCATTTGATGTTACAACTCAAAAAACAATATTTCCATATAATTTTGTTAATAATCCTAATCTTGATCTTCTTTATATTGGGAAAGTCCCTGCTTATGAATATTTTGTTAATTTAACTTATGATGAATATGTTCTTTATTGTGAACAATTTAAAAATAAACAGTGGTCATTACAGGATGAATCTATCAAATATTGTTTAGAGGATTGTAAAGCCTTACATGAAGTTATTTCAAAATTTAACTCATTTTATTTTAAATTATTTAAATTAAACATTAATGAGGCTCCTACTATTAGTTCCCATGCTTTCAAGTTATATAGATCAAATTTTATGCCAATGAATTTAATTCCAATGGTGTATGGAGACGAATATGATTTCAATAAAATTTCTTATACTGGTGGATCTACTGATATGTTTATACCAACTAATTCTAATGGTGAACTAATATATGGTTATGATGTTAATTCATTATATCCCTATATTATGAAAAACTGTCTAATGCCTGTTGGTGAGAAAATATATTTTGAAGGTGATATTAGGAAAATAAATCCGGATGCATTTGGCTTCTTCTATTGTGAAGTTGAGGCTCCAAAAAACTTATTGCACCCTATAATACAATTACATGTAAAAACTAAAGGTGGTTTAAGAACATTGGCACCAACTGGTACATTTCAAGTTGTAATTTTTTCTCCAGAAATGGATAATGCGATTAAATTAGGTTATAAATTTAAGATACTTAAAGGTTACACTTATAATAGTAAAATTATATTTAGTAACTACGTTGAGAATTTATATAAAATTAGATCGGAATATTATAAAGATCATCCTATGAACTATATTGCTAAATTATTCTTAAATAGCTTATATGGTAGATTTGGTATGAAGGATATTTTTGATACTACTTTACTGTTAGATGCTGAGAAATACGATGAATTTACTGACAATATAGATTCTAAACCTTACTTCATTAATGATATTATTAAGTTAAATAATAAATTTTTAATTAAATTTGAAAATAAGGTAAAAAGCTATAATAATTTAGAGTATAATGTTAATGTTGCTATTGCATCTGCTATTACTTCTTATGCGAGAATTTACATGAGTCAATTTAAGAACAACTCAAAGATAAAATTATTTTATACAGATACCGATTCTATTTTTACTAATTTAAATTCTAATGAAATGAGTAAGATTTTCCCTGGGATAGTTAATAATAAGGAATTAGGTAAATTAAAATTGGAAAGTGTTTCAAAAAAAGGAATATTTTTAGCTCCTAAATGTTATGCTTTACAAACTGTAGATAATAAATTTATGTTTAAAGTTAAAGGTTTAATAAATAAAACTGATGTAAATATAAATGATTTTATTAATTTACTTAAAAAAGATTCATTAATCAAAAAGAATCAAACTAAATGGTATAAATCATTATCTCAAGGAACAATAGCTTTATTAGAACAAAGTTACACATTGAAAACTACCGATAACAAAAGAAAGTTAATTTACAACTCGAATAAAAAACTAATAGCTACAAAACCGTATAATTTATTGGATAATGAACTTGCATTAAGTTAACTATTTTTATTTATAAATTTATTTTACTAATAATACAGTTATTTCCTGTATCTCTGTTTAGTAATGAATCCCCACTCAAACCCCCTTGCACTCAAAGCCCCTGTTAAAACAATCTTTTGCACAAAAAAGTAATTTAGCTGTTTTAAAAACTACTTTAAGATAACAAATTAATACTACCCTAAGATAATACTTATTAGAGTTATTAAATTTAAAAAGTTTTAATTTTATGAAATTATCTAAAAAAGATTTGAATATTAGTTATTTTTGCTTGCTGTATTATTGGAGTTATTGCTTTACTCTTATTTTCTGTTATTTTTATAAAAAGTTTTAAGATTTTC
>Ga0154006_1000110_pt1 | contig 26253 bp, 20 predicted proteins | sample TSFL090MetaG_FD_104747 | JGI IMG/M metagenome (GOLD analysis project Ga0154006, IMG submission 104747) | Attine ant fungus gardens microbial communities from Florida, USA - TSFL090 MetaG | ecosystem: Host-associated > Fungi > Mycelium > Unclassified | place: USA: Florida, Wakulla State Forest...
AAAAACCGGCGTCGTTTAGCCAGGTACCGTAAAAACCAAAACTCTCAGATTTGGTGTCGCCGTCGCCATTTTTGTAGTGCGGCGATCCCTCCGTGACGCCCATAAAGAGCCCCAGATAGACCGGCACCTCTTCCGACAGGCGTTTATCAACGCCGAACTGGTAGCCGGTATAGTTCATGCTGAAGTGGCTCAGCTTGCCGTTATTAAAGCCGCTGAAGCGGCCATCTATTCCGCGCAGCCAGACATTACCACCGGTTTTGCCCTGGCGAACATCGCCCATGCGCTGCAGCAGCGTCTGGGTTTCTGCATAGTTCATCAGATAGCCGATGTTAAGAAAGTTCGCGCCGGCATTGGCCGTACTGGAAATTGCAGGTTTGCCGCTTGCGGACGACGCTGAGCCGGGCTCAGCGCCGGAATTGCCTGAAGCTGGCGGTATGTTGCCATTGTCGGCCGGAAGAGCGCCACTGTCGGCCGGAGTGGTGGGGAGTGTGCCCGCGCCGTCGCCAGGCGTTACCGTCGGATCATCAGCCGGAACTTCAGGCTTCGGTGATGAAAGCACCCAGTTATTGCCCTGCTTATTGACGGTATAAACATAACCCCCCAGCTCTACGTCTGAATTGCCCCGGAAGGTAGCGACGCCATCAGGGGTTTCCACCACGGTCAGCACTTCATCGCCGGTCGTAATGGCGCTGCCGCGGTTCTGAATCGTCAGGCCGTAGTTGCCAGCGCTGCTATTGGTCACGACGATTTTATCGCCGATGTTATTTACGCCGTTGCCGTCCCCGACCAGATTGGTGCGCAGTGCAAAGTCGCCGCTTCCGCTCAGGTTAGCGATATTCAGGGTTGAATAGCTGTCGTTATCCGTGGCCGCGGTGAGATCGATCAGCGAGTTGCGCATTTGCAGGTTATCAAGATTAGAGCTTTGAGAAACCTTCCAGGTGCTATCGGTAAGGCTGACGTTAAGATGTCCGCTGTTAATATTATGACTGGCGGCGGCGCCGGACCAGAGAGAACCCGCCGCGAAGCTTAGATCCACCAGGCCGTCCATTGATACTACGCTACCGGTAATGTCCATTTTCCCGTTGGCGCTAATCACGCCGGGCGCATAACCCTCTGCGTAAGGTGCGATCATTGCGATTCCGTCGGGCGAGCCCATATCGATGGCCAGGTCGCCGGTCAGATTGACCTTACCATCAGCGATAGCGTAGACACCGTGAGAATTCGTAGAACCGGTAATCGTCAGCGCGTCGCCATTGATTATACCGCCGTTCGTTGCCCAAAGTCCTTTGCCTACTACGTTTACACTCTTTATCGTAATATCCGTGTTCTGCAAATTAACCACTGCGCCTGCTGATTGTGCGGATGCCCCGTACGATCCCGCTGACAGCAGCGTATTACGTTCCTCTTCGCTGCCAATAAAATTAATCGTTGCGGTGTCGCCCATCGCCACAATCGCGCCGGTTTGAGCTGAAGAGATGACGCTGCCCGCGCCAATGGTCGCTACCCCGTTGCCGCGAATGGAAACCCCGGCTGAGGAGGGGCCTGAGGTGCTGACCGCCAGATGGTCGGCGTTTAACTCGCCCAGGCTCCAGATGCCTGCTGAGGTATCGCCGGTGGTGATAATGGTTGAGTTACTGCCCAGGTCGGCCGTACTGTTCTCCTGAATATTGATGCCCTGAGAGCTGGCGCCGAGGGTGTTAATGGTTAAAGCATCCGCCTTCAGGCTGGCCGCGCCGCTATCTTCTGTTCCAGTCAGCGCGTCGATTTGAATACCATAGCTGTTGGTGCCGTTGGTATTAATGCTGCTGCCGCTACCGATATCGGCGCTGCTGCCATAGCCGTTAATGTGCAGCGCGATGGCGCTGTCGCCCTGCGTAGTGATCTGCAGATTATCGGCCTGCAGCGAAGAGGTGTTTTTTATTACCGCCCCTTCAGCAAAACCGTTAGTGGTCACTACGTTGACTAACGAGCCGGAACCGAGAGCGGCGCTGGTTTTATTACCGCTAAGCTCAATGCCGGTAGCTGTTTTTCCTGACACGTTGAGAATTAATTTATTAGCGGTAAAGCTGCTGTCAGCGCCTTTTAGCAGGATTCCTTTAGCGTAATGGTCAGCGTCTTCAACGCTGATGGCTGTGCCGCTGCCGACCGCAACTGTCCCTTTCGTCCCGCCAGAGACAAGGATGCCGTAGAGACCGTCGCCAGATGACAGATCGCCAATTAGCGTAGTGCCATCCTCTAAAGTAATATCGCTGCCTGTCTGGCTGCCTGTCATCACCGCCGCTAGCGCGATGCCCGGCGCGATTCCCACGGCGCCCGCAAGCATTAACGCTTTTGCAATTCGATTCAGTTCAAACTTGTTATTCATACCAGTAACTCTTCCATAAGATTTAAGTGAAACTCAAAGCTGGCGTCTCGCTTTTATCTTTTTTAATAAAGGCTGGGCGCCAGTCTGGTAACAGGTACGCGCTGATATATTTTAATAATTCCAGTAATAAAATAGTGACGTTAAAAGCAGCGGGATTATGCCGGTGGTGCTTTAGTTATGTAAAGATAGTGCAAATGTTTCTTATTATGCTGCCAGTAATAATAAAAGCGCCACGCAAAGATATTTTTCATTATAAATGAAGATGCTGCAGGCATTGTAAGGAAGGGCGGCGTGTTAATTTTAATTACATCGATTCCATTATGGTGATATTTATCTATCACCTGGCGTTCTGCGCTGCAATAAATAACGGCTTTCTGTGCATTAGGGAAAGGTTTAACCAGGAGCGGTTATTATTGGATGATTCTAATCTATGATGAAGAGGAGTAGAGAGCATGCCGGCATTATTTGCAGCGTTGCGTTTTCAATCAAAAAAAACTTTTATTTGCGATGATAAATATTGCTAAAGATTCTTTAAAATAAAAAAGAGTGTGAATGTTATGAGCATACCCAAAACCCTGGTAGTAATGATGCTGGCCGGACTACAGCTAACGGCCTGCGCATCGCATTCTTCTTCTGCGCAGCGTCTGGATATGCGTAATCCGGCGACCGTCTGGTGTGTGCATCGAGGGGGTAAGCCTTATCAGGTTGACTCTGCGGCAGGCATAACAGGCTATTGTACGCTGCCTTCTGGAGAGCATATCGACCAGTGGACGCTTTATCATCGGGATCGCCAGCGATAAGCGTCTGCCGCCAATGACGAAATTTTGGCTTAATTGACCGCAGGGGCTGCATATATGCCCCATTATTGCTTGCTGACCGGCTGGCCGCTTCGAAAGACCGTAAGGCATCGCGGCTGATCGTTTATCTAACGTCAACCTGCGTCTTTAAACGTCAGTTTTATCTCTGGCAGCAAGGTATATATATCAACGTACTGACGCTGCAAAATATATATTTACAATGCCCTTTTAATATTCTTATCCCCACCATGCCAGCAGGCTGAAGTTCTGTCTTTTTTTGACAACTCAGATGTTCCACAAGTTTCTTATTAAGCTATTTTTAATTAATTTTTAATGTTTGTTGTTTTTTGGTTATGGTTTTTTGTTGTCATGTTTATCATGGGTTTAGCTATTTCCTTCTGGAAAGATACCCGTAGTTTATGATCCAGGTCAAATAACTGGCTGAGGCTGATTTCTGTTAATTGTTTCCGTAATGGTATTGTTTTCTGAGGTGCTGGGGTTGTTTTAATAAATGATAAAATAATGAGGGCAGGCTATTGAGATATTTTGGTAGCGCAGCTTTTTGCTGCACGATATTTATCTGTACAAAATCCTATGCAGGCATTATGCGCCACGATATTGACGTTCAGGAGTATCGTGATTTCGCAGAAAACCTGGGGCGTTACTCCATTGGCAGCCAAAATATAGCGGTTTACAAAAAAGACGGCTCTCTTTCCGGATATCTCGATTTTGCCATGCCTGACTTCGGCATGGTGGCGAATTATGGCTATACCACTCTGATTGCGCCTTCCTATGTCGCCAGCGTGCGCCATAATACCGGCTATCAATCGGTAGGGTTTGGTAAGGGCGCGCAATATGGCGCGACCTACTCACTGATTAGCCGCAACGATTCAACCGTTTCGGCGGTGGACTTCCATCTGCCACGCCTGAATAAAGTTGTCACCGATGCGGCGCCAGCCGCAACGGTGGAAAAGTCAGAAATTATGAAAGGCGATAGCGCGCGCTATAGCTGGTTTACTCGCGTGGGCGGCGGAACGCAGACTCAACTCAACGACGATCAAGTTGAGCGTATCTGGCTAAGCGACGCCTATAACTGGGTCAGCGGCGGCACCGTAAATGCGGGCACCGTTGTCTTTAACTCAAGCTCGCTGCGCGCGGTAAACTATGGCCCTGATAATCCGCTGACATCCCCGCTTTCTATCGGCCCGATGTCGGGCGATAGCGGTAGTCCGATAATGGTGTATGACGAGCAGGATAAAGTCTGGAAGGTCGCTGGGGTTTTGCATGGCCATGTTGTTGATGACGGCACAGGCTATGGCACTATCAGCCTGTGGGAATATATCCCGGATGGTTATATTCAAAATATCACTGCAGCCCGGATATCGCCTGACGTCGTGGATAGCGCCGAGGGCGGCGCTATTTTCTGGAATGACAACGCCATTACGCAACAGAATACTGCCTGGTCATGGGCGGGCCTGGATCAGCGCTATGCCAGCGTCGCGCCCGCAACGGCCAGTAATGAAGAACTGGACGCTACCAAAGACCTGCGCTTTAACGGCGCTGGCGGACAGATTACCCTGAACGGGCCGGTGAATATGGGGGCCGGTAAGCTGCAGTTTTCGAATAACTACAGCGTAAGCTCTGCGGCGGGCGTAAACGCCACCTGGGCGGGCGGCGGCGTCGAGGTAGACGCGGGCAAAAAGGTGCTGTGGCAGGTTAATGGGCTGGCGAATGACGCGCTGCATAAAATCGGCGCCGGTACGCTGCAGGTTAATGCTGAGGGGATTAACCCTGGCAGTCTTAACGTGGGCGACGGTACGGTTATTCTCGATCAGCAGGCGGATGCGTCAGGAAACAAACAGGCATTCTCTTCGGTGACGCTGGTTAGCGGTCGACCCACCGTGGTGTTGCAGGATGCCGATCAGGTGGCAACCAGCAACATCTATTTCGGCTACCGCGGCGGTAAGCTCGATCTTAACGGCAACGCGCTGACCTTTAAAAAGATCAACCATACCGATAGCGGCGCTACGCTGCTGAGCCACAGCGATAGCCAGATCGCGACGCTTAACATCACCGGCTATACCACTGCCGATGTGCCTTTTTATACCTTTAACGACAGCAATCCAACAGGCACGCCTGGCTCACTCTACGTCTACAACAATCCCTACAACAAAGATACAGAATACTTTCAGCTTAATACCTCTTCTTACTGGTACTTTCCGACGGATAAGAGCTCAACCAATATCTGGACTTACCTGGGAACGGACGGCGATGCGGCGGTCAACTATCGCCTGACGCAATTAAATCAGCAGGTTTTTCGAGGATTTATCGGTGAAACGGATCGGGATGCGGTAAACGGCAGCATGAATGTAACGCTCAGCCCTGAAAATGCGACGGCGATGACCGCGCTAACCGGCGGCATGAACCTGAACGGTACGCTAAGCGTTGAAAACGGCACTGCCATTCTCTCCGGCCAGCCAGTAGCGCATGCCGGTGGCGTAGTCATAGATGATGACTGGTCTACATCGCTGTTCAAAGCGAGCGAAATCAGCGTGGGTAAAGAGGCCGCGCTTCAGGTAGGCGAATATGCCAGCGTACAGGCGCGATTTAGCGCTGACGAATCGGCGCGACTCGCGCTTGGCTATAACGACAGCGGGCTGGCGCAAGAGAAGAGCTGGCGCTGCTATGCTGTGATTTACCAGGATGCAACCGCCTGTAGCCAGCCGGTACGCGACGCCAGCGCGCTGGCGCTGCTGCCCGCCAGCGACGTAGTGGGCGACGTGCAGTTAGCCAGTAACGCTTCACTCTATCTTGGGAAGGTGAACTATCAGGGCGCGGTAACCTCAACCGGCAGCGCGCGTATGACGCTTGATGGCAATGCTAACTGGAGTATGACCGGCAGCAGCCGCATCAGCACGCTGCAGGCGCAGCGTGGCGCGACGCTCTCTATGGTGCCTGCTGGCAACTGGCAGGCGAAAACACTCGACGTCGACTCGCTTGACGCGTCCGGCCTTAAGCTGTTGCTGGGCGTAAAACCCGCCGCGCTGGAAAGCGACAGGCTAACGATTCGCAACGCTGCCAGCGGCGGCGATAACCTGCTGGATGTCAATCTGCTGGTGAGCGCGGAAGAGCCGGTGACGCTTAAGCAGGATCTGGTGATGATCGATGCGCCAGCCGGGACGGCGCATGATTACTTCTCCTTCGCCAGCGGCTACAGCGGCTTCAGCGTCTATACGCCGAACTATCAGGTAAAAGACGAGAACGACCGCGTTCTGTGGGTGCTGGAACGTAATCAGACGCAGCCAGAGACGCCGGTAGAGCCTGCTGCGCCAGAGACCGGCGCTGACACGCCTGTGCCAGAAGAGACGCCTCCTGCATCCGGCGACGATACGCCAGCACCGGGCGACGTCATGCCTGACACCGGAACCGACGTGCCTGCACAAGGTGGAGCCTCGTCTGACACGGGCGCAGACGCGCCCGCATCGGGCGGCACACCGCCGGAGTCTGACGCAGACGCGCCGGCATCGGGCGGCACACCGCCGGAGTCTGACGCAGACGCGCCGGCATCGGGCGGCACACCGCCGGAGTCTGGCGCAGACGCGCCCGCATCAGGCGACACACCGCCGGAGTCTGGCGCAGACGCGCCCGCATCAGGCGACACACCGCCGGGGTCTGAAGCAGACGCGCCCGCATCGGGCGGCACACCGCCGGAATCTGGCACAGACGCGCCAGCGCAGCCCGATGACGTGGCAGAACAGCCGAATAGCGAAGAAAATACAGACGCGATCGAGCAGCCTGAAGAGGTGGTCAGCCAGCCTGCTTTCAATCCGGATGACTGGTTTACCATTTATGACAACCAGCCGCTTATTCAAAATACGCGAGCGATGATGGCATCGCGCCAGTATATTTTTAGCGAAGCGATCGGCCAGCTCTACAAGCGCGCCGACACTCTGCGCGCGTCGCCGGAAAACAGCGGAACCTGGGCCACGCTGGAGCATGGGAAAGGCGGTTTCCTCGGGCTGAACGCCACGCAGCAGACGCTGAACGTGGGCTGGGATAAGCAAAACGGCGCTCACACCCTGGGCTTCAGCGCCAGCTACACCCAGGGCGAGATCAAAGGCAAGGGGCAGGAAAGCCACCGCCTCGCCTCTGCCGGCGCTTATTACTCCTGGCAGTCGGACGCAGGGTGGTTCGCGGATGCCGCCAGCCGCATCATGTACCTAAACCAGGAGATTACGCTGGATCCCGCGCTGGGCATCAACGGGAAAAAGCGCAACAGCACCATGCTGGTTGGCAGCGTGAGAAGTGGTTATCAATTTAGTCTGGGCCATTCAGTGAAAATTTCTCCCTTTGTCGGCGTCAGCGCTGGCGTGCTTTCCGGCTACTCTCTGCAGGGACAGGACGCAGAGGTTTCGCTGAGCTCAGCTAATCCCTATTACGCCACCAGCGGCGTTATGGTGCAAAAACGCGGCCTTGGCGAGGGAATGAAAAACGTCAACCTGACGGCGAGCGTCGCCCGACAGTATTCGCCGGGGAAAAACGGCTCGAAAACCACGCTCGCGGATCGTCAGTCAAGCCGTCAGTATCAGGCCTGGTCCGATAATCGCTATCGGGCAAGCGTCGGCATTGAAGGCGTGATTAATAAAAATGTGTCGTTGAATGCGGGCGTCGAGAGCAGCTTCGGTGGCGTGTTCAAAACAGACTATAGCGGCATCTTTGGCCTGTCTTATCATTTCTGACCAAAGTAAGCGCTTCACGTTGACGGCGTGAAGCGCTTTTACTTTCAGCTAGCCGCGGTCGCGCGCTTAGTTCACCAGCCTCCAGACATCCGCCGGGATATCGTTAAACATTTTATTCATTATCAGCTCGGCTTTGCGGTGATCGTAAGCCCCTTCAAAAGAGCAAATGTCTTGTGAAGGGACTTTCTTCCGCATATAGCTGGTCACAATATCGAGAATATCTTTTGAGGGGCAGCGCCTTAACTCGCTCAGATAATCATTTTTGTTCATGAGTTCTTTCCTGTATCTATTAATAAAACGGATGATTGACAGAATTAAACCAGCACATTAACAGTACCTGGCGCGTGCGGCATCACCTGCGACAGTGAGGCTGTATACCACTGCTGTTTCGCTACGCGCTGGATGAGATGCCTCTGCTGGAGTGAGGCTGTCCTGACTTCAGAATAATACCTCTGTCATATAAATAATGATTATCGGTCTGCTGAGCATCCGACTCTATTTTTAAATCGGATCTCTCTTTGATAATTAATCATCAAGCAAGAAACGATGGCGAAAGTTAGCCGGATATCCTTTCGCTGTGGGGCATTTATAGTTACCCACGTTATTAAGATCAAGTTTGAAAAAAACAGGAGGCAGGCTGTTTTCTAACCGCTGTTATTGTGCCGATGTAACATTTTGATGAGGCTAGCGCCGGTGACGGTTTTTTCTTCTTTGAAAAATAAGGGTTTTCCAGCACATCATAAATTTGCCGCAGCATCCTCTCTGAACAGGTAATAACAAATTGCCAGCAGAGCATTAACTATGGTCGTCATTGCGATCGGATAATCACGCGCTGGTTTAATGACTGTTAAAGTAGGCCCCGCTGGAACGTTGCTCTCAACAAGCAATACACATGATAGATGTGACGCGGATAAGCGCAGCCGGACTAAACCTGACTTTCAACAAACGCTTTTTCCAGCGCGATCTCTGACCAGATCCCAGGCGAGATTGAAAAGCAGGGTATAAACCAAAAAAAAGAGCACCAGACCCAGTTCTAGCTGGATAGCCGCTAACAGCGTCACCTCTAACCACCATGCAGCAAAGGGAACCAGAACCAGCAGCAGTCCTGCCTCAAACAAAATTGCGTGAAGGCTACGTACCAGAAGGCTTTTTCTAAAGCCGATGCGCTGCTGTGCGATATCGAACAGCAGATTGAAAAGATAGTTCCATGCCATTGCCACGGTGGAAGAAACAAGCGTCAGCACGCCTGACTGCGCGGGCGCTGCAGAGGCAACCGCCATTAAAATAATAAAGACCAGAATATTAGCGAAAACCTCAAACACAATGGCGTGCATAACGCGTTCAAACCGCGTGCGGCTTAAGGGGGAAGAGTGACTCACGTAACGATCTCTGGCTGCCAAAAAAGAGGCCAATAATGACATAAAAAAAAGTGGAAAACACGGCGTCTGCGGTAATAACAGAAAGTCATGCTTAATTAAGACGCTGAGGGATATTATTCCAGAACAATAATAATGTTAATCGATGCTGATGTTTTTATTGATATACGTCAGTTTAATGCCGGCATGAATCGCATTGTTTAAAAATGATTTAGCTGCGTTATTTTACACTCTGCGCATGAAGACATTTTTTGGGCTGGGCGACTATTTTAAGCTGCGTATCTCGGGGGCAAACATGAAAAGGAGAATAGCAAACTGTTCGCGCAGCGAAGCCTGGCGGCTTATCTTGTTACTTTGTCTCGGCTTCTGGGGAAGCGTCACTCTTTTAGCTATTGCGCTAACCAGCGGTTGTTTACCCTCGTGACGTAACAACGGGGTTGATATTTTTACTGCCGAAGCTGTCTTTATTCTCTGCTCGGCATACAAGCAAAGCGACTGTCGCTTATCTATTATCCTGTTCGAGACGCGAAATATGGCAGACATCATTGATGAGGCAATGGAGGCAATCTCCCTTACCGAAACCGCTGAGGTTGAGGCGATTCGCCGCCGGCTGGCGCGTCCTGGCCGTACGACCTGTGAGAATTGCGGAGAGGATATTCCGGCGGAACGGCGCGAGCTGTTGCCCTCGGTGACGACCTGCGTCGGCTGCCAGGAGATCGTTGAGCTGCGCGAGCGGACCGGGCAGACAGGCCTACGCCTGCCGGAAACGGATACATTCTAACGTTCGGGCGCAGGCCTGTCGGCGACGGGCTACAGCCCGGAAATAGAGCGCGGCCTGGCGCGCAGATGCCCATGCGCGGGTTAATCTATGCTTCTGAACAGCTCGCCCTGTCTCGTGCCGTTCAAAAAAAACCACTGCTACGCCACTGGCATACCATGTCCGAAAACCCCTCTCTCAAAATCGGCGCACCAGCCGCCAGTAAAGCTTTTTTATGCGCTACAGGTTAATTTTGCTGCTGGATTCTAATAAAAACTGACTGATATAGCATGGCGTCATCCACGCAGGCAATCAGTTCTGCATTTGTTTTCCTGACGACAATGAACATCTGATTTATTTTCTATCCCTGCTGCGCCGATGACGCTATAGGCTAATTCGGCTGGCCGCTTTTGCAGCAGTTAAATATGAATAATTACTCATCTTTTTTAGGCTCATGCATATGCATATCCATGCACTTTTTCTCGGGTTTATCTGCATTAAAAGATTTTTCATCAATTTTTTCAGATCTTTGAGAAGGGTCAAAAAGTGAATGAAATGAGTGTGAGTTGTGTTGACTTTGTTACATGCTGCGGCCAGTATCAATCCCACTGAAGCAGGCGGAATATCTAAAACTATTAAAACGCGACGACAACCTCACGATTCTCCTTATTTAAAGCAAAAAACAGAACGCGATAAAAATATTTATTGCGCGATTTAACTGTGCCGCTAAATCGTCGGCGCGAATGCCTCCACGGACCGTCACACTATAACCCTGCTCCCACAGGAGAAATAAACATGACGCCGCAAATACGGGGTGAGCGGATTTTTGCGCGTGACGTCTGTTTCTCAGAGGTTGAATGACCTGACGCCGCTCTGGAACTGCAAGGCCTCAATGGCTTTTAGCCTTGATAAAGGAGGGCTTCGTCAGCGTGGTGCAGGCCTGCTGCAACCTCCTGCTGTTGAAGCCCGGCCGCGCTTTGAAACTTAGAAAAGGAACCGTCATGACTGAAAAAGAATCCCCCGCACAGCTGGCCAGCCCCTCTTCTTCGCCACAGCTGGAGCGTGGGCTGAGCGAGCGCCATATCCAGATGATTGCGCTAGGCGGCGCGATAGGTACTGGACTGTTTATGGGCGCCGGTAAGAACATCGCCGTGGCGGGGACCTCGATTCTCATCATCTATGCGCTGGTGGGTTTCTTTATGTATATGGTGATGCGCGCGATGGGCGAGGTGCTGTTATCGAAACTCAACTACCGATCTTTCGCCGATTTCGTCGCCGATTATCTTGGTCCTAAAGCCAGTTTTTATCTGGGCTGGTCATACTGGCTGAGCTGGGTAGTGACCTGCATCGCTGACGTAGTCGTCTGTGGTGGCTATGTGCAGTACTGGTTTCCCGACATGTCAGCCTGGATTCCCGCGCTGGTCACGCTGGGTATTCTCTGCCTGTTTAACCTGCTGTCGGTCAAAATGTTCGGCGAGGCGGAGTTCTGGTTTGCGTTAATTAAGGTGATTACAATCGTCGCGCTGATCTTGACTGGCCTGTGGATGATTGCTTCTGGCTGGACCTCGCCGGACGGCGTGCAGGCTTCGCTGCATCATCTTTCCGATCCGGCCGTGTTTCTCCCCCATGGCGTGACCGGCTTCCTGGCAGGCTTTCAGATTGCGATCTTTTCCTACACCGGTATTGAGCTGCTCGGCACCATGACCGCCGAAACGCGCGATCCAGAGAAAATCCTGCCCAAGGCGATCAACGCGATTCCACTGCGCATCATCATTTTCTATATGCTGTCGATGATGGTGATCATTGCTGTCACCTCCTGGTCGGCTATCTCTCCCGATGTCAGCCCGTTCGTTACCTTGTTTGCTAAAGCGGGCCTGCCTGCCGCCGCCGCAGTAATTAACTTTGTCGCGCTTACTTCTGCCATGTCCTCCGCTAACAGCGGCGTCTATTCCAGCACCCGGATGCTCTATGGTTTATCGGTCGAGAAGCATGCGCATCGGCAGTTTCGTATTCTGTCGCACAGCACGCGTATTCCCGTTCGCAGCCTGCTTTTTTCCTGCTTTTGCATGCTGAGCGGAACGCTGCTGCTGTTTCTGGTGCCAAACGTGATGACGCTATTTACCATTGTCTCCACGCTGGCAGCGATACTGGTGATCTACAGCTGGGGTATGATCCTGGTGGCCTATCTGGCCTACCGCAGACAGCGACCAGAACTGCATGCTCAGTCGCGGTTTAAAATGCCGGCGGGCATCGTAATGAGCTGGATCAGCCTGCTGTTTTTCGCCTTCTCGGTAATAATAATGGTGTTCGATCCAGATACCCTGGCAGCACTTTGCGCCATGCCGTTCTGGTTTGGGCTGCTGTGGATCGTCTGGAGAGTAAAAGTGCGCAATCCGCAGCGCCTGATCCCTGAAGAAAGCCGCTGAAATATAAGCTATAACCGGAAACGCTCTGCGTCAGCGATGGCGATGCTTCGCCGGGAAGCGGCAGGAAAAGGGATAGCGCGAGCGACACGTCGCGAGGGAAAGAGGGAAAAGAAAGCGCTCCTCTGGAGGAGCGCTGCTAACCGTTAGCAATGAAACACCCTGTTTGTGAGCATAAAAAGGAAACCTGCGTAAGTATTAAAGCAGGGTAGCATTAAATAAGAACTCAACAGGCGAGGGGATTATTTCGCTAAAGATATTTTATTTGCTGATATAACCACTAATAAAAAAGCGCCCAATAAAGGGCGCAAGCAAGGAAAGTTACATTAATCATACGTTTCATGATGTGTGGCGCGCAGCCACCACTGCGACCACTTTATTCTGCTGATGATAAACCCTGACTAAACATCTCTTCTGTAAACTGGCGTACTTCTCAAATTTAATCCTGAGCTGACTTTACCCACGGCGATCGCAGCGGCGAAACATAACTTCGTGGGCCTGGGATGAGTTACAGAGCGCGTAGAAAAAAGACGGGGGCGGCAATATTACACGTTGACGGGATATTTATGGTTCCAGTCTGATAATGACGCCTGGGTAAAGCATGATATGTCAAATGAGGTATTAATGAAATCTGTCATTTTTATGGGCGTCTTTTAATGGCGCTGGAAAGGATGCTAATGCGATTCTCTGACAAACTGGCAGGCATAATTTTGTTTCTGATTTTTTACAGTTCGGCTGGATTTTTGGTGTGGCTGTTCCTCATCAACTGGCACGCGTTGCTGCGTTTTCTTTTTCATTGAGTTTTTTTACGCCAGCACGGTTAACGATAATCGTGATCGCAGGTTTCGAAAATTATTCTGTAAACGAACTGTGCCAGGTGAGTTAACCAGTCAGAATAGTCGTCAGGACTTTTGTGATAAAGGCACTCAGCCGTTTGCAAAATGGCTCTGGCGTGAATTTTGTAGGTGACAAACAAGATGAAAAGGATGCCAGCCAGACACCAGGCGAACATAATGGCGCTGACTTTTCTGGATGAACGATACATTTGTATGAAATTTCAATAGTAATCACCAGGAACAATAACAAAAATATTACCATTTTATCGAAACCCCACCTAGCGCTATATCGCCAGCGCTTTCACACAATCATTCTAATATTAGAAGAGATATAAAATAATATCTCTCCACCTTCATAATTTTAACTTTTAACGCATTTCTGCTTAGATTCTTTTACTTTTCTGAACGGGCTGCGCGAGTGGCGCAGGGCCTGTACCTCAGGAGATTTCGCGTGCGGTTTTATTGTCCGCTGGCGTACGCGTCGACCACCAGCAGAGCAGCGATCCCAGGCTGACCATTGCAGCGCCTTGCCAGAACGGTAAGGTCAGAGGCGAACTGAGAACAAACGCCGCCAGCACAGAGGAGAGAATCGGAATAAAGTAAGAGACGGCAGCCAGCAGGTTAACGTTACCGTGCAGAATACCGGTATTCCAGGCGGCATAGCCCAATCCCATTGCCATTGCGGACAGCGCCAGCGCGAGCAGCGCCTGCGGCGAAACAGTGAATGCCGGCTGTGGTGAAAGCAGGAATTTTACCCACAGAGTCAGCGCGGTCAGTATAAAGAACAGCGTAATACCGTTGCTGCCCTGCGCAATTTTTTTGGTCGCCACGCAATAGACCGCCCAGATTGCCGCGCCGCAAAAGGCCAGCCCGTAGCTGAGAGGATTGTCCATAATATTATTGCCCATCTCGCTCAGGGAGAAGGTCTGCTCGCCGCCCAGCACACGGCAGATCCCCATAATAGCCAGCAGCACGCCGGGAATAATCAGCGGGCTGGTTTTTTGCCGGTTAACGATCGCCGCCAGCACGATTGTCATGCCAGGCCAGAGATAGTTGACCATACCCACCTCAATTGCCTGACGACCGCTGTGGGTAAAGCCAAGCGACAGAGAGAGACAGATTTCGTAGCTGACAAACAAAATGCTGCCAGTCACCAGATAACGCCGCGGAAAGGTACTTACTCTGGGAAAGCCGACGGTGAAGATCAGTAGCGCGGCGCTACAGCTGTAGATCAGCGCCGCGCCGCCGACGGGGCCAAAGCTTTCGCTAACGCTTTTAATCAGGCCGACAATCGCGCTCCACAGCACGATGGCCAGCAGGCCGATCAGCGTCGCTCTCGTTTGGGATATCACTCGTTACCTCGTTTTCAGTGCTGGCCGAATTAGCTGGTCAGAATACCCAACTGCGTCATATCTGCCACCTGTTTAGCCATGCACTACCCTTACTGCTTAGCAACGGAGGAAAAATGATGACTGATGCAACCCTGATCGAAACGCTGCAGTTCGGCCCTGAGGATGCTCCTGAGCAGAAATATGAAATTTACGGCAACGATGAAAAAACGCCTGCCTACGCCTTGATATATCGTCAGCACGATGGCGACTGGGAAAGGCTGGACGAGAAGCTCACCTTCGCGGCCAGAGACGAACAGAAAGAGGTGGCCATCGCAATGGATTACGGCTCTGGCGATAGTCTGCCAGCGCTGCGCGACCTGCCAGCGGAAGCGCGCGAGCACTGCGAACGCCACTGGCAGAATAGCAGACTGTAACCCGACATCGCCGTGCCGTATACGCGCTCTGATACCATTATCGGAATGGCGCATCGTCACGTTTTCGTAGTAAAAACATCAATACGCGACGTCATAAAAGGAATGGGGATGATTAAGCTTACCGGTCGGCTGATCTGTAAAAACAGCGAAGAAGCGGCGCTGGTGCGCCGCTATCTTCCCGAGCATGTCAGGCTGACGAAAGAAGAGTCGGGATGCCTGCGCTTTGAGGTGAAGCCGACGGCGGACCCGCTGATCTGGTCGGTAGAGGAGCTGTTTACCAGCCGTCAGACCTTCGATATGCATCAGGCCAGAACCAAAGCCTCGGCGTGGGGGCGAGAAAGCGCGGCGATTGCCCGCGAGTACGCCGTCGCAGAAACCGCCTGAAGAACGTATCGCCAGCAGGGAACCCGCCGTGGCCGGTTCCCTTTTTTGCGGCTGGGTCAGGCCGTTTCCGCCACCGTCGCGCTCGATTCGATAAAGGCGACTACCGCCTGCGTCACCTCGGCGGTGGTGGCTGTGCCGCCAACGTCCGGCGTGAGAATGCCGCGCGCGCAGACTGATTCAATGCCCTCCATTAGTCGCGCGGCGGCGTCGCGCTCGCCAAGGTGCTCAAGCATCTGTACTGCTGTCCAGAAACTCGCCACCGGATTAGCGATGCCTTTGCCGGTGATATCGAACGCGGAGCCATGAATCGGTTCGAACATGGAGGGGAAACGTCGCTCAGGATCGATATTGGCGGTCGGCGCGACGCCGAGGCTGCCCGCCAGCGCGCCGGCCAGGTCAGAGAGAATATCCGCATGCAGGTTAGTAGCAACGATGGTATCGAGGCTTTGTGGATGAAGCGTCATGCGATGCGTCATGGCGTCCACCAGCATCTTGTCCCAGCTGACATCGGGAAACTCCTGCGCCACCTCGGCGGCAATCTCGTCCCACATCACCATGCCGTGACGCTGAGCGTTGGATTTGGTCACCACGGTCAGCAGCCTGCGCGGACGCGACTGTGCCAGCCGGAAGGCGTAGCGCATAATGCGCGTCACGCCGACGCGGGTAAATATCGCCACTTCGGTGCCGACCTCTTCCGGCAGCCCGCGATGGGCGCGGCCGCCGTTGCCGGAGTATTCGCCTTCTGAATTCTCGCGCACGATGACCCAGTCGAGATCGCCAGGCCCACAGTTGCGCAGCGGCGGCGTAATGCCAGGCAGAATTTTAGTCGGGCGCACGTTGGCGTACTGGTCAAAGCCCTGACAGATCGGCAGGCGCAGGCCCCAGAGCGTAATATGGTCCGGCACGTCCGGCGCGCCCACCGCGCCAAAGTAGATCGCATCGAATTTCTTCAGCGTCTGCAGGCCCGATTCCGGCATCATCACGCCATGTTTTTTATAGTAGTCCGATCCCCAGTCGAAAGTGTCGATAGTGAACGTCAGCTGCGGATCGTGTCGCGTCAGCGCCTTAAGCACGTCGATGCCCGCAGAGATCACTTCCGGGCCGATGCCGTCGGCGGGAATAGCGGCGATAGCGTAGTGTCGCATGGTAACTCTCCTGAACGATTAATGTGTATGTGGATGAGGAATATCGGTCGGCCGCGTTTTTTTCGCCTGGCTCGACAGCAGCAGCACCGTCAGAGCCGACAGCGCCAGCAGCGCCGCGACGAAATAGAGCCCCCAGGCATAGCTGCCGGTTTGCTGACGGATCACGCCGATCATGAGCGGGCCGACGAAGCCGCCAAGATTGCCGATTGAGTTGATTACCGCGATGCCGGCCGCGGCGGCCGGGCCGGTGAGAAACAGCGTCGGCATGCTCCACAGCGGTGGTTTCGACGCGCTGATGCCGACGGTCACCAGCGCCAGCGCGACAATCACCGCCAGCAGCGTGGTGACGTTGCCTGCCAGCACCAGGCCCGCCGCGGCCAGCATGCAGGCGCCGATAACGTGCCAGCTGCGCTCGCGGGTGCGATCGGAATGACGCGCCCAGAGGATCATGCCGATCACGCCCAGCACCGCCGGGAAGGCGTTAAGAAAACCGGTCTCCAGCGAAGAGGCGCCGAAGCTGTGAATAATTTGCGGTGACCAGATGCCAAGCGTATAGAGGCCAGCAGAGGTGCCGAAATAGACCAGCGCCAGCGCCAGCACGCGCTTATCCGCCAGGCCGCGCCACGCGCTGTGGTGGACGCGGTGAATCGCGCGCGCCGCCTCTTCCGCCTGCAGAGTCGCGGTCAGCCAGTCACGCTCTTCGTCGGAGAGCCATTTCGCCTTCGCCGGGCGATCGGTCAGCCAGAACAGCACCACCACGCCGAGCAGCAGAGCGGGAATCGCTTCCAGCACGAACATCCACTGCCAGCCGGCAAAGCCGAGCAGGCCGTGCATCTCCAGCAGGGCGGCGGACACCGGCGAACCGAGCGCGGTGGAAAGGGGGGCGGCGGCCATAAAAACGGCGGTGACCTGCGCGCGCTTCGCCGCCGGAAACCAGTAGCTGAGATAAAGAATAATGCCGGGGAAAAAGCCCGCTTCCGCGACCCCCAGTAAAAAGCGCAGCAGATAGAAACTGGTGGTGCCCTGCACCAGCGCCATACAGCCGGAAACAATACCCCAGCTAATCATTACGCGGGCGATCCAGATGCGCGCGCCGACCTTATGCAAAATGAGGTTAGAGGGCACTTCGAACAGGAAATAGCCCAGGAAAAAGATCCCTGCGCCGGTGCCAAATATCAGCGGCGAAAAGCCCAGGTCTTTATTCATGGTCAGGGCGGCAAAACCAGTATTGACGCGATCGAGAAAGGCGATGAAGTAGAGCAGCATAATGAAGGGCACAATGCGCAGCGTGACTTTACGCATCACCCTTTTTTCGAGGTGAGTGTTCATAGTGAAATGCTCCGGTTGGCGTAGGGTGTTATTTTTTTGTAATCGCGTTCAGTATGCTTTTTTAGATTGCCGGATCATCAAGGCTGGATTATATAAACTATTTGAATAATCAGCGGGGGGAGAAAAAATGGATATAAATCAGCTGCGTTGCTTTGTCGCGGTGGGGCAGGAGCTACATTTCGGCCGGGCTGCCCAAAAAATGGAAATGATGCCTGCGTCACTCTCTCGCTTTATTCGCCTGCTTGAAGAGGAGCTGGGAATGCGCCTTTTAAACCGTTCCACGCGCAATGTCGCCCTGACGGCGGAGGGCGCGCTTTTTTTTGACGAGGCGAGCAGGCTGGTTGAACAGTTCGATGCGCTGGCGCGCCGCTTTAAGGGGGGATTAAAAGATCCGCGCCGCACGCTGCGTATTGGCGCCATCGACAGTGCCGCCCGGGGATTAGTACCGGCGCTGCTTAATTTATTTGTGCCGCGACATCCGCAGATGGATATTCATATTATTGAAGACAAGACGATTAATTTAATTCCCAGGTTGAAATCAGGCTGGCTGGACGTCATTTTTATTCGCGCGCCGCAGATGACAGATGCCTCGCTCGAGGTGCGCTTTATTACGCGGGAAAGCTGTGTGCTGGCGGTGCCGGTTTGCCATGCGCTGGCGGATAAAAGCGCTGTGAGCGTAGAGGATTTTCAGCACGAGGCGATAATTCTCGCCGAGCGCCGCGCACGGCCGCACAGTCATGAACTTACCATGAGCCTGTTCAGAGAAGCGGGCTTGACGCCGAATATTGCGCAGTTCGCTGAAGAGAAACAGACCATTTTGAGCCTGGTTGGCGCAGGCCTGGGCGTCGCCATCGTGCCTTCGTTATATAAAGATATGAATAGCGAAAATGTCAGATTTATTCCGCTTCGCCTGCCTGAGACAATTAAAGGGCTGCCGCTGAGCATTGCCTGGCAAAAAGGAAACCAAGACGCGCTGGTGGCTGAGATGATGGCGTTGCTGAGTGAAAATGAATCAATTACCCGGCATTTATAACTTCCTGTGTAATAAAAAAACGTTGCCGCCGCCCATGCAGCCGCTTTCCACGACAATCAGGCAACATATTTCCAGAAACAGGCAACCCCGCTTTCATATAGCCGTCTAGACTTAACGGATTGCACACCACAATACATCCCCTCATAACGTGCATAACACCCCATTTCAAAACCCGTTAAATACTGGAAAAGAGCTATGTCTGAAAATCTACAATTGCAGCTGGAGATCAACGGGCAACCGCATACGCTGCTGGTCGATCCCCGCGTCACCCTGCTTGACGCGCTGCGCGAGAACCTGACGCTGACCGGCACTAAGAAAGGGTGCGATCAGGGGCAGTGCGGCGCCTGTACGGTACTGGTCAATGGAAAACGCGTGCTGAGCTGCCTGACGCTGGCGGCGCAGGTCAACGGCCAGTCGGTCACCACTATCGAAGGCCTGGCGCAGGCCGATGGCACGCTGCATCCGGTGCAGGCGCGCTTTCTGGAACACGACGCCTTTCAGTGCGGCTACTGCACGCCAGGGCAGATTATGTCAGCTGTGGCCTGCATTGACGAAGGGCACGCCGGTTCGCCGGACGAAATCCGCGAATATATGAGTGGCAACCTCTGCCGCTGCGGCGCCTATCCCAATATCGTCGAGGCGATCCGGCAGGCGGCCGTCGATCTCAGCAGGGAGGCGACATGAATCCATTTGACTACATCGGCGTCAGCGACGCGGATGACGCGCTGCGCCAGAAGCAGCGTGCAGACAGCCGCTTTCTGGCGGGCGGGACTACCCAAATCGATCTGATGAAATGCGACGTTGAGCAGCCCGCCGCGCTAATTGACATTAACCGGCTGGCGGAGATGCGCGAAATCGCCTTTACGGCGGATACGCTGCGCATCGGCGCGCTGGCGCGTATGAGCGAGGTAGAAAATCACCCAGAATGTCAGCTAGCCGCGCCCGCAATCTATGACAGCCTGTGGCAGGCGGCATCGCCGCAGCTGCGCAACATGGCGTCGATAGGCGGCAATCTGCTGCAGCGCACCCGCTGCGTCTATTTTCGCGATCCGCATACCTTTTCCGCCTGCAACAAACGGCAGCCGGGCTCCGGCTGCGCCGCGCGCGACGGCATCAACGGCAACCACGCCATTCTGGGCACCAGCGAAAGCTGCATCGCCGTTTATCCCGGCGATCTGGCGGTGGCGCTGACCGCCTTTGAGGCGGTGGTGATCGTGCGCAACGCCGCGCAGCGCGAGCGCCGCATCCCTATTGATGAGTTCTACCTGCTGCCGGGCGATACGCCGCATCTGGAGCACGATCTGGCATCGGACGAGATGATTGTCGCGGTGGAGCTGCCGTTAACGCCCGCGCTGCGCCATTCCCACTATCTGAAAGTCCGCGATCGCAGCTCCTACGAGTTCGCCGCCGCCAGCGCGGCGGTCGGCATTGACCTGGATGGCGACCGCATCCGCGACCTGCGCATCGCCGTCGGTGGCGTGGCGACCAGGCCCTGGCGCGCGCGACAGGTGGAAGGCGCGCTGCGCGGCCAGCCCTTCAATGAGCAAACCCTGCGCCGCGCCGCCGAGCTGGTGGTGCAGGACGCCGAGCTACTGCCGCATAACCAGCATAAAAAACTGCTGGCGCCGCGCGCCATTGCACGTGCGCTGATGAAAGCGGGCGGCATGGCTTAACAGGCCGAACTAAGAGGATTAACAATGGATACGGCAGAAAAGAGTTATCAGGCGCTGGGCGAAAAGCGCGAGCGCGGCGATGGCGTGGTCAAGGTGACCGGGGAGGCACGCTATGCGGTTGAGCATCAGCCGGAAAACGCAGTTTACGGCGTAGTGATCCAGTCCACCGTCGCCAGCGGGCGCATTACCCGCATGGATACTGAAAAGGCGCGTCAGGCGCCGGGCGTGGTGGCGGTTTATACCCACCTCAACAGCCTGAAAATCAATAAGCCTACCGCTATCGCCGACGGGGGCGCGGCGCAGTCCACCTATACGCCGATTCAGGACGATAAGATCATCCACAATGGTCAGAATATTGGCCTGGTGGTGGCGGAAACCTTCGAGCAGGCGACCTGGGCCGCAACCCTGGTGGAAGTCGAGTATGAGACCGACGCGGCGCTGATTTACCCGGACGATCCGCGCGCTGCGCGTAAAGAGAGTAGCGGCACCAATATCGATCTCGGTGATGCCCATCAGGCGATGGCGCAGGCGGAGGTGAAAATTAAACAACGCTACGCGACCCCGCGTGAATACAATATGCCGATGGAGCCGCACGCCTGCGTCGCCTCCTGGCAGGACGATCGCATAACGGTGTGGGAACCAAGCCAGTGGGTGATGGGCGCGCAGACCGAGATCGCCGAGTGGCTGGGCATCGAGGTCAGCCAGGTGCGCATTATTTCCCCGTACGTGGGCGGCGGTTTTGGCTCCAAGCCGGTGCCTTATACCCATGTAGCGCTCGCCTGCGTCGCGTCGCGCGCGCTGGGGCGGCCGGTCAAAGTCTCCCTGACCCGGCCGCAAACCTTCACCGGCCTGGGGGGCCGTCCGGCGACGATTCAGAACCTTGAGATGGGGGCCTCACGCGACGGCAAAATTCTGGCGATCATCCATGACGGCCTGAGCGATACCTCGCTGATCGACACCTTCGCCGAGGGCACCAATAAAGTAACGGGCCGTCTTTACGCCGTGCCTAACGTCTATTCGCGTCACTATGTGGCGGCGATTAATACCGTTACGCCAGGCTGGATGCGTGCGCCGGGTGAAAACCCGAGCGCCTTCGGGCTGGAAGTGGCGATGGATGAGATGGCCTATGAGCTGGGGATTGATCCGCTGGAATTCCGCCTGCGCAACTGGGCCGATCGTGATTATCAGCTAAATGTGCCATGGAGCACGCGCCGGTTGAAAGAGGCCTACGCCGCTGCCGCAGAGGCGTTTGGCTGGGACAAGCGCAGCATGGCACCGCGCTCGATGCGGGAAGGACGCGAGCTGATTGGCTGGGGCATGGCGACCGCCACCTATCCGGTCAGCCGCGCGCCGGCTGAAGCTAAGCTGATTTTCCACAGCGACGGCAGTCTGGTCGTGCAGAGCGCCGGAGCGGATATCGGTACCGGCACCTATACCATCCTGGCGCAGACCGCCGCTGAAGTGCTGCAGATCCCCTCACGCCAGATCCGCGTCGAGCTGGGCGATAGCGATTTGCCGCGCGCCGGCGTAGCGGGCGGTTCACAGCTGGCGGGCAATCTCACCGCGGCGGTGCACAAGACGGCGGAAGCGATGCGCGAGAAGCTCTTCACTCTGGCGATCGAATCGCCTGGCTCGCCGCTGTTTCAGGCCGATCGCGAGCAGCTGGTGCTGCGCGACGGGGCCGTCTGCGTGAAAAACCAGCCCGAGCGCGCCATCCGCTACGACACACTGGTGAAGCTGAACGACTCGCTGACCCTCTCGGTAATCTCCGGCACCTTCTCCAAAGAGGAGAGTGAAGAAGATCGCGATCAAGCGGTGCACTCCATGTCGAAAATGACGCGGCCGGAAGAATTTTCCGCCCACAGCTGGGGGGCACAGTTCGTTGAGGTGCGCGTTGACGAAGATTTCGGCACCGTGCGGGTCAAGCGGATGGTGTCCGCCTTTGACAGCGGCCGGCTCTATAATCCGCAGCTGGCGCGCAGCCAGTGGATTGGCGGCATGGTCATGGGGCTGGGTCAGGCGCTGCTGGAAGGCGGCGTTATCGATCCGCGCAACGCGCGCGTGATTAACAATAACCTGGCGGATTACCTGATCGCCGTGAATGCGGACGTGCCGGAGATTGTGACCATTGACGTTGGCGAGCCGGATCACCACGCCACCCTGATGGGCGGCAAAGCGGTTGGCGAGCTGGGCATCGTGGGCATGGCGGCGGCTATTAGTAACGCGGTCTACCACGCTACCGGCAAGCGCGTGCGCGATTTGCCGCTCTCGCTTGATAAGCTGATCGACTAAATTTCAGCGGCGATGCCTTTCGGTATCGCCGTTTTTTAACGTCAGCTGCATTCATTATTAAATAAGAGGTGGCTTTTCATTTTTGTGAATATAATGTTACTGGTAGTACCGGTGATAACCAGAGTTATCGCCCACCCGCCAATGCCATAAAGGATCGCATTCTTCTTTTCACGGACGAACTTCTTTGAGGAGTCTGTTAATGACATCGTCCGCTGCAAAAGCCAGTGCTGGTTTCGGTCTGACGTTTCTTATGCTATTCAATCCGGCTTTCGCTGCCCCTCTGACGTCAGGCGATTATCTGACTTTCAGCGGCGTGCTTACCCAGGATCCCTGTCAGTTAACCTCAGACGTCAGTCGCATTACCTTCGTCTGCCAGGACGGCGTCGGCGTTCATACGCAGCAAATCAGCGTTCAGCAGGTGGAGCGAGGCGATGTAGCGTTGCCTGGCGTGGATCGCGTTAGCCTGACCTATCTCAATGCGCAAAAGTCGCAGGCGGTGGTTCGGGTCGACTATCAATAGTGTGCTGATGTTGCAGGGAACGGCCCCTGCAACGGTTGCGCTGGCCGTCAGGAAAGGAATAATTCTGGTTTATCAGAGATTTCTCTCCCGATATTAGGTTGACATCAATTTAATTTGATTCAATATTATTGCATCCTCACAGGATGACGCTATGGCGTCCGCCCCTGAACAGACAATAAGCAGCAACATTATGAATGATGAATTACCCGAAACGTGCGGCGGCGCACCGCAGGGCGGCGCGCCTGTTACGGTCGATCAGTTCCTCTGTTTTGCGCTCTATTCCGCGTCGCTGGCGATGACCAAGCTTTATCAGTCGCGTCTGAAACCGTTAGGGCTGACTTATCCCCAGTATCTGGTCCTGCTGGCGCTCTGGGAAACCGACAATGTCACCGTCTCTGAACTGGGCGCCCGCGTTCATCTTGACTCGGGCACGCTAAGCCAGCTGCTTAAACGCCTGGAGCAGGCTGGCCTGATCGGCAGGCGGCGCGATGTAGGACATGACGAGCGTCGCGTGCTGATTACGCTGACGCCCGCGGGAACCACGCTGAAAACCGAGGCTGCTGGCGTGCCGGCAGATATGGTTTCTGTGATGGATACGCCGCTTGAAGAGCTGTCCGATCTGACCGCCAGGGTTGCCGCTCTGCGGCAGAAGCTGATAAAGGCGATTCCCTAATCGAACTTTTATAGATATTTACCCCGACGCGGCTGAAACGGATCGAGATCAATAATGACCAGTATGGACAAAGGCGTTGTGAGCACTGAAAAAGCAGAGAACCTGGACAATATGCATGCGGCCATTGGCAAGATAGCATCGCTGCTGCTGAAAGCGGGCGAACCGCTTGAGGTGGCGGGACTGAGCACGCTGCTCAAACAGCAAGCCGAGCAGACTGCGGATGCGCTACTGCAAAAAGATTATGCTGATGCGGCGCGTTATGTGGCCGGAAAAACAACGCCGTGATGACCTTCGCCATCAGTGAAGGGTGGAGTTGTCCTCTTGCCAGTCGTCATCGCCAGGGGATGAACTGTTCTGGTCTGACTGACCCGCTGAGTTGATCAGCTCGGCAATCGCCTGCTGATATGCCCGCTGCCGGTGAGGGTTGCGCTCAGATGCTGCCATCGCCTGAAGTCTCGCTACGACGTGCTTAGCAAAAACGGGCGATTTCTGCTGCAACAGCGCCATGACGGCCTCGCCTATTAAAATATCTACCAGCTTTTCGTCGTCATCTTTGCTCATATTGCCATCATATTATTAGGTTTATCATGGGCGCAGGCGCCGCCCCGGGCGATGTCGTTGCGAACCAGCGATGCGCTCTACACGAAGTCACGGTGCTGTGAACATATACCCCATTGTGTCATGCCTGCTAAGCTTATCAAATTTATAACATTTTGCCTTTTGAATTTGATGTAACAAAATAAATATCTGTTTTTTCGAGAGTAATTTGTTGAAAAAACGTCTCATTCTTATTCTGGAGCGGGGCGGACAGCGCTGCCGCCCCGCGTCTTGATTGCTGTCGTTTGGGCCTGAACGGGCGAGCTGATGCCGTCAGGGCGGGCTGAGCGCTTTGCTTCCGGCATCGGCGATAGCGATCTCCATTGGATTTGCCGCGCCGCTTACCCCAACCGCGCCAGTGACCTCACCGTCAGTGATTACCGTGGCACCGCCGCCCAGCGGCACCATGTCAGGCAGCGTGGCTATCGCCGGCTCCGCACCGTTGGCGCGCGCCATATATTTATCGGTTGAGGTGCGGTACAGCGCCGCCGCGCGTCCTTTTTGCACTGAAGAGTGAATACAGCCCGGCGGCGCATTATCCATACGCTTAAAGGCCAGCAGCTGCCCGGCCCGATCCAGCACGGCGATGCAAACCTGTGCCTTCAGCGACTGCGCCTGCTGCTCCGCGCGCGCAATGATCTGCTGCGCGTCGTCGGCGTTCAAAATAGTTTGGGTCTGCGTGGCGCTGGACGCGGCGCTCCACAGCGCGGCGAGGGCGCAGAGTGCGCTACAGAGAGGTGCTTTCATGGTGACTCCTTTTACGGGATTGATAGCGCCACGCTCCCAGGCAGATCAGCAGCGCGATAAGGCCTGCTCCTGCCCACGGCGCGCGCTGCAGCCAGAGCGAATGTCTGGAATGGCGCAGGGTGTGATTAACCTGCTGTTCGGTAATGTGCCGGTCGGCGCGGCCAAACTGGGTTGAAACATAATCCAGCAGCCGCGCCAGCTCGGCGCTACTCATCTGGCTGGAAAACGCCGGCATAAAAGCGTGGCCGGAGGCGGTGGTGCGGTCCACGCCCTCTGCGACGGTCATGATCAGATTGGCGGGGTTGTCGTTGAGCACCGCAGAAGTACCGATCAGCCGGGGGAAGGTTTGCGGCACGTCACGGCTGCCTTCGCCTTGCGCGCCGTGGCAGCTGGCGCAGGCGGCGTTATACAGCTGCGCGCCGCTCATCCGCTCTCCGCCGATCGCGTCGCTGAGCGTTGCGCCCGGGCCGCGCTCAAAGGCCGCGATAGTGTGCGGCGGCGGCGGCGGCGGCGCCTGCACATCGGCTGGCGCGTGCCCCAGGGTCAACAGATAGCGGGCGACAGAACGTCGATCGCTGTCGGTCAGGTGGGAGAAAGAGTTTTCCACCACGGTAGCCATTTCGCCCGCCGCAATGGCTTTGCCCGGCAGCGAGCCGGTTTTGAGGTAGGTCGCGAGTTCCGATTCCGACCAGGCGTAAAGTCGCGCCTGCGTCAAATCGGGCGCCTGCCAGCTGCCGACCTCTCCGCCGCGCAGGAAATCTGCGCTTTTCTCCGCCATTAGCACGTTGCGCGGCGAGTGGCA
>Ga0154006_1000111_pt1 | contig 25907 bp, 27 predicted proteins | sample TSFL090MetaG_FD_104747 | JGI IMG/M metagenome (GOLD analysis project Ga0154006, IMG submission 104747) | Attine ant fungus gardens microbial communities from Florida, USA - TSFL090 MetaG | ecosystem: Host-associated > Fungi > Mycelium > Unclassified | place: USA: Florida, Wakulla State Forest...
AAAAATACATAGATTCAGTTTTATGCTGAAGAGGATTGTCGTCGAAGATAAAGTGACGATGCCGAAGCAAAAGATTGACAAAGTAACCAAAAAACATTCGGCACTGTTTGGAGTATAGTCTTGGTAACTCAAATCCGGATATGCATCGATGAGATGGCCGTCTCCAATACTCCATTTGTGAAATCTCCAATAACTTCGCTTTCCATTATCCCACCAAGGATGCTCAACGATAGCGTCAGGTGCTGGAAAAAATCCTGGAGCGATATTTGAACCTTTGTAGTGAACAGACTGGTGGTTTGCTCTTTGCAGAAGGCAGTAGTCTATGTCCTCACCCCCGCCAGTCTTTGGGTATGCCAGAGAGAATGTTGTTGGAGTGGGAATTTCGTTCTCGGCTTCGATGTATTTTGGGATTAGCACTCTGCGTGAGACCAGGTTTGCTGTAACACCCCACGGTACGTCAACTTCTGTTTTTGTGGCAATATCCCAGAAGTATGTCACCCCAGCAAGGTGTACAGCAGTGGTGAATACGCTTGTTGTTGTGGGGAATTGAGTATTGCAGACAAATCCAGCAGCATCAGGATTGCCGCGTATTGCATCTGATACAGCAAACAAAAGGTTAGAGGATGGGATGATGTCATCATCAAGGAAATGAACCCAATCGGCCGACGCCTCTTCCAGCCCTCTATTACGAGAATATGATGCACCACGATTAGTGTCGTTCACTCTAATTCTGACATTTGGATTAGATGAATACCGTGCAAGGAGCGCAGGTATAGACGAGGAATTTGGTGAGTCGATAATGATGATAAAGGTTACCGCAGTAGAAGATGGCGCCTCGAGAGAAAGGATAGTTGATAAGATCTCTAGATTGACTCTGTAGCAGGGGATGATCACGTCTAAAGTCAGTTTCTTGACATTCTCAATATGGGCGGTGGCAAAACCGTGGCGATCTCGGAGATACGTTGTCACAGCGCATTCAGCACGGAGGAGGGGCGTCAATGACCACCCCTCAACATGCTGTTTATTATATCGAGCATCAATAGAACCGCCGACTCCGTTCTTTAGGCGGCAAGAAAGCATTACCGAGGTCCCCCAACGGCGATATAGCTGGAAAAGGAACGGGTCTCCATCCTGATTAACGAACACCTCGGGTACCACATGCCCCCCGAAAACTTCCATGTGAGATTTGTGAATAATTGGGAAGGTGGGCATTCCCGGAAATGTCACATCGGTGAAAGCGACACATGCTAGGCCAAAAGGAATGCCAGAAGATTCTGAGAGGGAGGAAAAAGTAGAATGGCACTTTCGCATCCATCCTTCGTCTAACAACGTGACATCATCTCCCATTAGCACAAAGTAGTCACACCCATCTTTGTAAGCCTCTCGAGCACAGTCACGCCACAGGGCACACACGTGACCTTTGGGATGATCAAAGTTGACGATCTCTCGGATTTGCGAAGGGGGAACCCCAAGGTCCAAGATCACTTCATGGGCCTTATTTTCCTGCCGCAAAAACGTGTCTTCAGCGTCGACTGCTAGATAAATGACAAAACGATATTTCTGGTCTGAGGAGACCTCGACGTCTCTCCATGTCGTATCCTTCAAGGTTTGGCAGAAACTGCGCAAGTTGACGAGGCAGTCGTTCGGGTTACGCAATCCTCTCGAGGTGATGGGTAGGATGATCGCAAAAGTCAGGCGTTCTGCTGCCAGATCGATGACTTTACTTCTGAGCAATGTTCTAAGTATCTCCTCCTGGTGTAAACTCTGTTGAGCATCTTCAGAAAGGAGATTATCAAGCTGAATCTGGATCCATTCGGATGTTCTTCTCATTCCTTCTTGTAGACTGATAGACGGGCGCCAATCGAGGACAGCCAAGGCTTTTTCATTGTTCGAATTCCGAGAAGCTACTCCCACCGGTTTATTTGCATCATACGTAATTTCTGCTTGTGCTTCTGCAGAACCCAGGGCAATCTCCGCGAGCTCTTGAATAGTCACAGCCTGATCTGATCCTATGTTGACCGGCTCTGAGCACGAAGAAAATAGAAGTTTCAGGAGGGCATCTACAGCGTCATCAATGAAGAGGAAGCTTCTCCTCTGGGTCCCATCTCCCCATATCTCGAAGGAGGGTGGCTTTAATGATCGATCGCTGAGACGGCGACACGCGAGAGCCTTTCGTAGGAGCGCGGCAGGAGCTTTTTCTCGGCCGTTATTCCACGAGCCCCCGGGACCATAAATATTATGAAATCGAGCAATTCTTACCTCGAATCTGTCCGCATACTGTGCAACCAGGAGCTCCGAGTTTAATTTCTCGAGACCATAGAGGCCTTGGGGGTTGGGGAGTGAACCATCAAAAGCAAAGACATCACTCTCTTTGAGAGAAACGTCTTCTTCGTTTTGAAGTCTCTGAGGATATATGCAAGCCGAAGATGCGAAAAAGAATCTTGTCACAGTACTTCCAGGAAGGGATGCTGCCTTTAGTATATTCTGAGTCATGGTATGATTTTGTGCATAAATTTCGGCATCGTTGTCACCATGTATAGTGCCCATTCCACCCATGTTGGCGGCGAAGTGCAGTATCATGGTGGCACCTCGAGCCGCGGCGATACAAGTAGAGATGTCGCACAGATTTCCACGCAAAAATTCATGACAGATAGTGTCCGTTGGAGGAATAGATTCGATGTCAATTATCCTAACTACATAGCCTCCGCGGTCGTATAGTCGCTTTGCTATATTAGAACCCTTTCCGCTCGGTTGGTCAAAAGGCAAGGATATACAGTATGAAAACCCACTATAAATCCGCATCCTCCTGTTATAAGGACTGTAGGAGTGTCTTTTAATGGCATGAGGTCTTGGAGTCGGCCAGAATTGATGTGCAACCATTTATGAATAATTTCCTTCGGGGTCCTCATACCATTTTTGCCTTGAACAAAGCACTCACCTTTCTAGGCATTGATCAGCATGTGCGCGTGCGTTAACCATTATGATGACATAATGCTTTTGTCTATGAAGAAAGCAATGTCTGTCAGCTGACATAGCTCGGTCAGTATTACCATTGTAAATATCTTTCATGGAACATAGTCTAATACCTTAGCTCCAGCTAATATTATGAACAAATCAGGTGGACTCTAAGTCACCACTTAGATTAAATCCTCTGTAAAGCTCTCAGTGAATATTGATTCAGTATAGCTCATACCATTCTGTAGATGCATAAAAGAGGATCATTTTAGTAAGGAAATGATCAAGTACTTTGCACCGGTTATTTTGACCATCAACCCACACAATCTTGTTTGTTTTTTTCACTGTCTTGAGGCTGCTATCCTGAAATGAGGTTCCTATCACCTTCTTGTGGTGATTCATGTTATCAATGATTAATACATTGATCAGGAATTCAATATGCTGATAACAATGTCTACAAGAAAACTACTCATACTTGACAGCAAATGCAATTCGAGGTCGGCACAAAAATTTTCAGTAGCCGGAAATTTTTTCTAATTATCATCTTTTGTCGTCATTGATTTTCTCATTAGTCATTTGAGTTCGGACTTCAGGCTCTTGTCTTGCCTGATTGATTGTTAAGCTTCATCTCGCGTTCTCTTTTACTCTTTCGTCCTAACTCTCTAGAATGCTTTCTCAACAGGACTAATTTCTGAGCAAATGATTCGAATAACATCCCTTGCAGCCAAGATCGTGTAAATTAGTCGATAATGTGCCGGGCCGAAAAGCTGTGCAATATAATCCTCCGCAGCAACCTCTGCGCCGTTGCGATGAAGTGACATTCTTGTGACAACGGGACAGTATTAAGCCCCGAGCCATTGCTGCACTATCGTTCTAACTTCCATTTCACCTTGATGAACAAATTCGTCACGGAACAACCAAAGGACATTCCCTCTGCTACCATGGATCCATACTTGAAAGATAGTCCACCTCCAATGAGTGAATTCGACTATCCAAGAAATCACCATTCACAGTCTGGGTGTTGTGTTGTTAACCACAAGGGTTGTCACCAACTGCGGCGAAGGATATTCCTCTTTAGTGTCTTCTTGTTGTTCATCATCCTGCTTGCTGGAATTTACACCTACTATTCGATTGAGGGAACTTCGGGATTCTTGGACAGCATCTCTGGAGGAGTTTTCAAACGTGCAGCGGATGATGCACAACCTTTCATTGACCGAAAATGTGAGTAATCCAGCATCCTCAGATAGCTTTGGGTATTTGACCTCGATGGTTTAGACTATCTGATTATAATCTTCGTCGGGCTGTTTTTGGTCCTGGTCTTTGGAATTATGCTAAGCGCCTGGTGTTGTCGAGGTGAGTTACCTGTGTTTATATACAGGCGAAGCTAATCATGTGACCAAGGTGTATTTGAAAATCCATGCTGCTTTCCCTGTTATCTATGTGCCTGTTGTGGAGGCTTGGGTGAGTTTTCTATGGCGAACGTCGAGGAATTCCGAAGCTGATTTGATTATAGCTTGTCTAGAATGTATCGGTTGTGGGCTATGTGTAGAAGCGGCAGAGGTTGCTTAATGATACCTAGACGTCGTTTTCAAGCTCGATTTTCAGTTTTTGATTTTTTTCAGATAGACTTTCAACTGATTCAGATATTGTACTTATGTCCGAGCTGGGCAGGAAATAACACTTTGATGTAGTATTAAAGGGTTCTTGATATACTCATCTACGAGCCCACGTTGTTTGGTTTCATCCGAGGCCTTGCTTGGTTGAATACTCTGTAAGAAAGCAGGCACGTCTCTTTGAACTCACTTGAATAAATTCAATTGGGGCTGCTCTCAGAATAGGGGTGTCTACAGGAGATATAGCCGCTGTAGAGGAAGAATGTTGAATCAGTGCAGGATCGATATTTCGGTGATTCCCAATTGAAGGCGTCAGTAAAAATGTCTTATTGCAGGATAGGCAGGGAGGCAATTGGCTTGGGCAGCCATTGGAACTGCAAGTTATAAATGAGGAGCCTTCTCTTCACTATAACCACCATATTTTCTCTCTCCCTCAAATCTTAGAGGATGTCACTTGCTACTGCTTCCGCAGCTTTCCACTCTGCCTCTTTTCATCTGCATCCCCTGGTGAACCCATCATTTAGTCACATATTCCCAACAATGGTTAGTGTGGAACTTCTAATTTACTTTGGATTTGCCTACGCGTTCTTGAAGCGTCGTATCTGCGATCCTCATAAGGAACGGCGGAAGTTATTGCTAGGTAGTCCATGCACGGTGTCAGAAGCACGGCATCACATAATCTAGCTGGCTAACGACCCTTGATCATCTAATTCCCATGCACGGCGGACAGCCTCTGGGAAAGATCTTACTCTGATGGAAAAGAGAGACTCTTATAATACCATTGTTCGGGAAAAATGGTCTACAATCAAGTTTCGATACCCTTATTTGAGCGTGTCGTTGGAAGAGTACGACATCTGACTTCATCCATGGGAACCACACTACCAAAATGGCTTCATCGGAACTTCTATCGCTCAAACGGTAGCCCAAGGCGAAAATGGTATGAGGACCCCGAACAGAAACTATTCAGGAATGGTTTCATTGTTGACGTCGATCCAAGGCCCCCTGTGATTGCGAATATCGTGAGATTGACTAATTATATACATTTTGATGTCTGAGTTAAATTTATTCCATGATTCTTTTTGTCTTCACGTTGATCATAGAATTTTCTGTAGGATTTTATTTGGTGTTGATTATTCTTTCACACGTTTATAAGAACCCACTGTCTTCTAAAGTCCAACTAGACTTCAGGTTTGTCCGTATTTACGATCTAATCTCTCAGCCAGTACTTACCTGGACTTTTCTCTCTCATCAAATCGAAATTCGAACTTTTGTGCATATTGTGTAGCAAGGAGCTCTAACAAGAGGCCTTGCGGGCTGGGAATAGAACCCCCACCCACAGGCAAAGGCGTCTCTCTTTTTGAGAAAAATGTCTTTTTGCTTGAAGGTAGACGCAAGCAGAAGATGCAAAAAAAAATTTCCTATCGTATTTCTAGGAAGGGGCGCTGCCTTGAGTACGCCCTGTGTCATGGTATGATTTTGTGCGTAAATTTCCGTATCATTGTCACCATATATGGTATTCATTTCCACCCATGTTGGCGATGATGCTATAGACGCCATTATGAACTCCTTTCCTTTGTGCTCAGAACTGGTTAACATAAAATCAGAGATTGTTTTGGGCTGTGCGAAGGCACAAGCGGAGTTGATGCATGATACCGCCGAACCGTTGGACGTCGCGTCTTCGAATTCGAACAGTGAGAAGGCCCTGGCTGTCCTAAATTGGTACCCATCTATCAGTCTACAAGAGAGAATGAGGGGAGGTCATTCGAATGGATCTGGATTCACCTTGATAATATCATTTCTGAAGATGTTCACCAGGGTCTCGATCAGGAGACCCTAGAAAAATTGCTCAGGGGTAAAGTCATCGATCTGGCAGCAGAATGCCTGAATTTTGCATCACCTCGAGAGGATTTCATAGCACGAGGAAAAGCTAAGGCGGACTCGGATTAGTCAGTTCTGACGTTGAGATACAAACTTTTCATAATTCAAAACAAGATGACAATTACTCAATATTGGCTAACCAGATTACTTGTACCCTCTTACTACAACGGGATAGATACCTTGGCTTAAAATAAGTTGTAAAACATGAAAAACGTTAGAAGTACCTACCTCCTGTAGGTAACGACCTCCTTGGGCAACCCAAGACAGATAGAAACGCATTTATCAATCCTCCATGTATTGTTAGGCAAGCATCTTTCCGGCAGGTGGTGCCATGAGCACGTGAATGATGAATATGCAGTGCATGCTCACATGTAACAGGAGGTTCTTCATTAAAGATCATATCAAAAACAGACTGCGCACGAGCCACCATTTGCGTCTTCGTCTCTCGTATATCACACAGCCATTGCATATCCTCCTCAGAGAATCCATCCTCTAAATGAAACTCGGGAAAACTGTTGCTGATGTATGTCTTCGAACCGCGTCTGTCATACGTATAGACGCCGTTTTGCTCTCTGCAATTCTGCGGATCAAAGGTTCCAAAGCAGGTTGACGGACACCATCCTTTGTACTCACCTCTACGACTAGGATCGGCAACCAAGGTTGACACTTCTTGAGCCACCCAAATGCAATATTGCAAGTTTGGAGTGCTCGCGTGAGAGGGCTTGTGTATACTTTATCAAGGAAAGGGATACCAAAAGCCCGCTCTTTCTCCCACTCGTTCTTGATACGGAGTGCTTGTGCTATTCCGGTTACAGTGAGATCTGGATCTGCTGCAGTAGATACATGTAATGATGAAACTAACTATACTTGAGGGAAACTTACGACCCCAGGTAATCTCATCATCACCGTTCGTTCTTCTCCAATAGCTGTTTCTCATCAACACCATGGGCATGGATCTTACGAGTGCTCACCTTTTCCAGTCCACAGCATTGTACTTATCCTTTCCGACGTTGTCTGTAGAAATAATTAAGATGAAAACCAGCCAACTCTTGAAATATCGAGCACATACGGTAGCTCTGACCGTGTCTACAGAAGAAGATAAGTTTGAACGATTCCCCTGGCATTGCGGAACTGTTGAGTTCTCGAATTCTCTTCTCAAAGTTTGACCATCTTTGAGCGGTATCATCAAGGAGTCCAAATTGTGGTTGTATCTGATATGGGGTGTCTTAGCATGTCTCCTTCAGAGGTGGCAAGAATAATACTGGGAGTCCTGGTGTTGGCTCATCCTGAGAGAAAAATCCTGATACAGCCTGCAAGGAAGGTGAATAAGTAAATTAAGAAGCACAAAAAAAAGACGTTCCTCATAATTTCGTTGACATTGGGACTCCTTCATAGCCAAGGTTTTGACTTGACTTGGCTTGGCTTGGCTTGGCGCACAATTTCTGCCAGTGACGTCATATCTTTTAGATCTGAGTCACATGCCCTGTTCTTTTTTTTGTTTGGATTCAGCATTTTTATCCCGCAACAAGCAAACAGGCAAGCTAGTACTAAGACGCGGAGGGCCTAGAATATGGTCCATCAACTGGGGGTGTATCTACAGGAGGCTTAGTGCCAAAGTATGGTATGGGCGGAATTAAAGTGTTGTAGTGATGATCCTTAAGCCCACTGTAAAGGTAAGACCTAGAGCACATCCCACTGCGCAGCATGGATGCCTATTCTTCATCAGAAAATGAGAAGGTATTAGAATTAAACTAGTCTTATGTATCGAAAAAAGGGTAAGTCGTACCTTCAATTTGCATTCAATTTGCTTTAGTAGGTGTGCAGAGGATCTTTGCCCTCATCATGCACTTGTGCAAGGTTATTGATAATGCTGAGATATGCCCATCTTAGTGAGTCAGTGGCACCACACCAGCCATGTTGAGTTAAGAGCAAGCAAAAAAAGGGAGAGGAAGTTGGCAAATGTGCAATGAGCCCTTTCTTACCTAGAGTGAAATATGCGAATATAAAAACATGAGACAAAACCTAATTTAACACAGTGTTTAATATTTCAACAAACCATTCCTAAACCTTCTGACATTTGATGACAACCGGTAGAATACCTTTGTAAAAATCAACCAATCAATACCTAGCACGTAGAATTAAGTGTTAGCTTACCCCCAGTAGAAACTCCAAATGGTTGACGTCCAATTGCCTGGAGAAATCCGCTAATGATTCCCCCATGTGCAGTAACTGAGACACCTGCAAGCCTGTCAAAACATACTTGTCCGCCGATAGCTACCAAACGTACAGTATGTCGCAGGATCCTCAAAAATATAATCCAATACCCTTCGAGCACGCTCTACTACCTCGGCCTCGGTTTCTCTAACATCTGGATCCCATAGTAGATCCTCTTCAGAAAATCCCGTTTCAAAGTCAAAATCGGGAAATCGTTCATGTATCCACGAGCGTGTCCTGCGTTTATCGCAAGTGTGCACTCCATTCTCTTCTCTACAGTTCTGACAAAGACTATTGTCAACATCTTCCGCTGCCTGAGTGTGATTTTATTTTTAGAAATTCACCTCTAAAACCTTTACCACTCGTTTATTCTCTACCTCCCCTGTAGTGATATCTTGAAACGTAATCCGAAGCGTGTCTAACGCTCTGGTCAACGGGCTCGAGTATAGTTTCTCCGGAAGCGTGATTTTGAACGGCAACTCAGCTTCCCAGCCACGTTTTGCTTCGAGAGCCTGATTGATGCCAATTTCGGTAAGCTCAGGGTCCGCTAACACCATACCTTCAACATCAAAATCGATAGCAAAGACCGAGAAAAACATACGACCCCAAGTTATCTCGTTATCTCGACATCTTTTACTCATTTCTCTGGTACGGCATTTCAAAAAACGCATTTTCATGAATGGAAAAAAAACGAAATACTCACTCATCCCAATATTGTGTTCCATATTTGGCTTCTGCGACATTATCTGGGAAGAAGAACAAGAAGAAGAGATGTAACGATATACAAGGACAAACGTACGCCACCCTTGACCGTGCCTGGCAAAAAAGAACACTTTAGCCTCTGCATTCTCTTTTTTTAGCTGCTCATTCAGTTGGATGATTCTCGCTCGAAAATTATCCCACCGCTCCGGTGAGTCGTCGAGCAATCCCATCCTTGGTGGAACCTAGCATCGCAAATGTTTGTATGCCTATTCTAAATATGTTGATACTTACAGCTGGTACAGTCAGTGAACTATGATCTCCTGCATCGTGTACAAAGAATCCTGGAACGGCCTGTGACAATGATGTTTATAAATTATAAAGATAAGAATAATATCATTGATTGATAACATGGATAACGCGCAATCAAAGAAATCAGGCGAATGGGACGGCTTCATACCTGATACTGGCGTTTAGTAGGCATTTTTATTTTGTAAAGCTTTGAAGTCTTATATCGAAGAAAGTAAGGAGAAAGTTGGTACCCACCGATAACGGCAGTGCGTCTTTACGGGCGGCCCGGCCACGTGACAGAGGTCGATACGCAGGTGACGGATCTTGTCGTCAGAACACCCTGAATAATTGAGTTCCTAGCCTAATGTCGGAATCGAGAAGCATTGGCGAGCATGATAAGAATAGTAAACCATTTGTAGTAACATCAATGCACACACGCAGAGGTCCCACTACTAAACTCAAAATAAAATGAGCCACCATATCAAATCCAAACATAAAAGAGTATCACTATATTCCACATGCTCATTTTCATTGCCAAAAAAATACAAATACACGATCCTCCGCAAATTCAATCAAAAAAAGCTATCATACATCTTTCCCCTTAAGAGCACAATCTTCACAAAGAGAAAACCTTTCCCAAACTCACACGTACACACACGTGCACACAAGTCCACATCAAAAATCATCGAACTTAGAAGTAACAAAAAGGAAAAAGAGACGGAGAGAGAGAAGAGCGAAAGAGAAGAAAACAAAGCTCCTCAAAGCATGGATATATATACACATATCTAATATATAACGGTAGCACTAACAGTAAGTAATTTGGTCAGTAACAGCAAAAAAGAATATTCTTTCCTATCCAAAAAAAATGCGAATATCTCAGCAACACAATCAATCCATCATCAATCCAATTACTCGGTTAGTGAGTCGTGATAAACCACAGCTCACCTTTCAGGTATAATGGGGTAAACTCGTGACAGCCGCCGCCGCCCTCCTCAACAAGAAATGTCCTTTCAATCCACCCGTTGCTCCCCTCTCACTAGCCAACTTATTAATCGCATTCAATAAATCACCTCTCCTCAATGGTTCTATCGCCCGGGTATTAAAAAAAAACAACATCAATAGAGTCAACATGAGGGAGAGAGAGAGAGAAAATATACACGCACTCGTGATATGATCATCCATACCAGCCTGCAAACATCTCTCTCTGTCTCCAATCATCGCATGTGCCGTAAGCGCTATAATCGGTATTGGCTGTATCCCTCTATGCATCTCATACGACCTAATCACTTCCGTAGCTTCCATTCCTCCCATCAATGGCATGGACACATCCATCTAACACAATCAATGCACACTTTCTTTTCACGAAAAAAAGAAAAGCTCACGAGTATTATGTCGAATGCCTTGCCCTGTTCCACCCTCGTCTTATACGCATCCACAGCCAAACTTCCATTCTCGGCAATCTCAACAGTGTGGCCATACTTTTCCAGTATCTTCACCGCCAATTTCTGATTAACAAGATTATCCTCCGCTAACAAAATATCGAACGTGACATCATTAGGCGCAGAAACAGGTGAAACTGTATTGGATTCCAAGGCTGTTATCAGCGCAGAGGATAGATCTTGTGGTGTAACAGGCGTTGTCACTTGGGACGAGATACTATTATCCAAACACCATTTCACTAAAGATAATTTCAGTCGCGCGCGTTAAACAATCAAATGAATGGAGTGAAATACAATTTAATCGTGGCATCTTGGGTGCCAAGAGTACAATCGGGATGTACCTCAAATGTTCCAATTCTCTCACACTTTCCGTCTACTCTGTTATCAGAAAAAAACTTCGATCCAATCCAAACTATCACTCACTGTGTTCAACGTATCCACCACAATCGTGTCCACATGCGGACATTTGTCCTTATCCACAACCTCTGCAACGCTATGTACCACATGTGGTTTCAATCCCAGCACCCTCATCACATCGTCCACTTTCGTCGTATCTCCTAACGTATCCACATACAATATCGTCCTTTTCGAAAACGGCGCCATCTTGGATAAAACTGCTTCCATTGGCGATATCGATATTTGTGACGAAATGGTGAAAAAGAACTTGGATCCTTTCAATACTTCTGATTCAACCCACATATTGCCTTGCATGAGATTAACTAGTCGTTTCGAGATTGACAGTCCAAGTCCTGTGCCTCCATATTCCTAATAACATATTAACAATGATAGCAACAAAAATTGCTGGCACTCACTCTCGTTGTCGATCCATCCGCTTGACAAAATGTATCAAAAATCATCGTCAATTTATCCTTCGCAATTCCAATCCCAGTATCCATCACCGCAAATTCGACCGTCACCATCTGATCATCCAAACTCAACAACCTGCACCCCAACGCTACATGTCCCTTCCTCGTCACTTTACTAGGCGTGAATTTAATCGCATTTCCCACCAAATTCGTAATGACCTGTCTCAACCTCAACGAATCTCCGATAAGTTGATCAGGAACATCACTTTCGATCTCATACGTCAAGTCCAGATTGTTCTGCGACGCTCGCACAACGAGTGTTTTGAGAATCCCAAAAACGGTTTGGCGTAATGAGTATGTAACGGCTTCCATGGTCATTCTTCCAGCCTCAACTAAAGCATTCTGATGAGTCAGGAAAGAAGAGAGGAGCAAGAAACGTACTCTTGGAGATATCCAAAATATCATCGATAATCAGCAACAAACTCCTCGCCAGACTATGCACTAACAGTAAACTCTCCCTCTGAGATCGGTTCAGATCGCTATCCAACGTCAACTCGGTCATCCCAATAATCCCATTCATAGGTGTCCTGATCTCATGACTCATATTGGCCAAAAACTCGGATTTGGATCTGTTGGCCAACTCGGCTGCTTCCCTTGCAGCTGTATTCTTCTGGATGGAATCCCTTAAGTTGAACACCATCTGATTTATCTGAGTTTTCAATGAATCCATCTCTCCAGACGCTTCCACGGTAATAAACCGAGTAAAATCGCCATCCATAGCTGCTGCCGAAATCTGTGCAAATCCGCGCACTTGTGTTGTTAAGTTACCTGCCATAGTATTCACAGACAGCCTGATTGAGCGTGAACAAGATGAGTGTATCGGAAAAACAGATAGTGACGTACGTGATCTCTTGCCAGATTCCTTGTACGTTGCCAACTTCGGCCTGAACACCCAACTTTCCCTCTGTGCCCACTTCTCTAGCCACCTTTTTCACCTCTGCAGCGAAAATGGCCAACTGATCAATCATATCATTGATGGTATTCACCAAATTCAACATTTCTCCAGAAACCGATACACCACGAATTTTCTGAGTTAGATCTCCTCTGGCAACAGCGGTCTAGTCGAATTTTTAAACGATGACAGGGAGGAACGGAGAGAAATCAAGAACTCACTGTGGCAACAGCAATGGTCCTCACTTGCAAGGTTAGATTATTAGCCATGACATTGACATTATCGGTCAAATCCTTCCAAGTGCCAGCAACACCGGTAACTCTAGCCTGACCACCCAACCTACCCTCTGTTCCTACCTCTCTGGCAACGCGAGTGACCTCGTCTGCAAAGACATTCAGGGATTCAGTCATGCCATTAACGGTCTCTTTCAGGTCTAATATCTCGCCCCTGACATCGATTTGTATTTTCTTTGTGAGATCACCACCTGCTACAGCTTTCGTGACTTCGGCAATGGAACGGACTTGGTTGGTGAGATTCATGGCCATGAGGTTGACGTTGTCAGTCAAGACCTGAATGACCGTGTTGGTAAGGAGTATGTATTAAGAAAAGCAAGATACAGACCTTCCACATTCCCTGAACATCAGGTACAGAAGCTTGGCCACCCAAAATACCCTCTGTTCCGACTTCCAAACTGACTCTGGTGACTTCGTTGGCGAGTGTGTTGAGTTGATGAACCATGCTATTGACAGTCTCTTTCAAATCGAGCATCTCGCCCTGGACATCGACGTTGACTTGCTTGCTCAAATCTCCGAGTGCAACAGCTTTGGTGACCTCGGAAATGGAACGGACTTGGTTAGTGAGGTTGGAGGCCATTTTCTGGAGGAATAGTAGGACGAGACGGGTTAATAAGACGAGAAAACGTACGTTGACATTCCTGGTCAAATCTGCCCAAGTGCCCTGCACACCTTCAACTTTGGCCTGGCCACCAAGTATACCCTGGGTGCCGACTTCCAAAGCAACGCGGGTGACTTCTGAAGCGAAAGCGGAGAGCTGGTCAACCATGGAGTTGACAGTACCTTTTGATACAGAAGTTAAAGAAAAGAGGAAGGAGGAGGGAGGGAAGACGTACTCTTGAGAGTAGACATTTCACCCTCTACTTGTATTTCTATTTTCTGGGTCAAATCGCCTCGGGCGACGGCAGTGGTGACGACGGCAATAGAGCGGACTTGATCTGTGAGACTTGAACACATGAGGTTGACCTAGAAGAGGGAAAATGAGGACACGAGAGGATTGGAGGGAGCCAGGACATACATTTCGGACCAACTCGAACCAGACACCCTCTACGTCGGGAACATCGGCCTGACCTCCGAGCATTCCCTGAGAACCGACCTGGAGAGTGACGCGGGTGACTTCTGCGGCGAGGGCACGAAGGCTGTGTGTAGAGGGAAGGGGGGAAGATGATGAGAAGAGGAGAGGGGGAGGAGGGAGGAGGGAGACGCACCGAATGACCATGCCGTTGACAGTGTTTTTGAGATCGAGGATTTCGCCACGGGCATCAACTTCGATTTGTTTTGAGAGATCGCCGAGAGCGACGGCCTTTGTGACCTTTGCAATGGATCTGACCTGGGAAGTCAAGTTTGCTGCGAGCTTGTTGACGACACCGGTGAGCTGGCGCCAAGTGCCCTCTACATCGACAACGTGGGCCTGACCACCGAGTTTACCGTCTGTGCCAACCTCCTGACTGACTCTGGTGACTTCACGGGCGAAGAGCTTGAGTTTGTCGACCATGGTGTTTATAACGTTTTTAAGCTGGACCATGACGAGACCCTGGACTGGGACGGTTATTTTCTGAGAGAGGTCGCCACGAGCGACGGCATTGCAAACACGAGCGACGTCCTGGACCTGGGCCTTGAGTAGTTTGAGTTCCTCGACGGCGGACATGCCAGACTCGAAGGCAGCATGGGCGAGGGGGCCCATAGAGGGAACAATCATGGGAGAAGAGTCATTAGAATGAATTACAGGTTCGCAGTCTGTGTCTAGTCCGAGGAGCAGAGGCCTGCCACAGCCAGGACAGTCACGGGCAAGAGGCTGCTCAGGCAATGAGCCAAGAGAAAGAGCTGGTTTTGCACGTGCAGTAGAAGTTGTAGCGGTGGTGGTGGCAGTTGAGGGAGGAGGTGGCTTTGAGGCAGCAGGCTTGGCATCGTGCTCGACGACGTAGAGTTCGTTGACGCTGTCGCCGACACGGGGAAAGTAGCTGTCGACGCCGTCGCCACGACCTGCTGCGGGTGGGAGAGAGACTGCGGGTTTCTTCTCGGTGTGTTCAGCCCGACAGCGACGAACCTGATCCTCTGCTCCCCAGAGACGGCGACCAAGGCCGACGATGGCACGGATAATGGCATCACTTTGCCAGGTGCGAGGACCGTTCCAGACAGGGACAGGGGCAGACTTTGAGCCCAGCTCATAGACAGATAGCAGGAGGATGAGATGCCGCACGAACGCATCCTCATCGTTTGCCATTGCAGTTCGGTCTTATCAAAAATTCCATCAATTCTCCCTACTCCACGTGGAGGTTATCATAAGTCACGTGGATCATATGTCCAATAAGACTAAGTCACACTACTGTCTGCATAGACGACACTTTGGCTTTCATGCCATCAGTATGCTTCTAGTCATGATGGATGACTGGTTCAGAATCATCATGACAAGTGTCTTAAAAAATCACAAAAGCATCTCCGACGTGTGTTAGGAAAGAATGCTTTTTTACTGTCCATCCTATGTATATAACCCAATTTCGCTCTCATATTCCCCATCATGGAACAAGAAAAGCCTCTCGATGGTGGTCTCCAAGCATGGCTCACCGTCATCGGTGGGTGAGTTCATCAGCTAGTCCCATCCATTCTCTCTCTCAATTCCTCCAGTCTCTTGACTGTGGCAACTACATTTGGCTATAGCAATAGTTTTGGCGTATACCAGGATCTCTACACCCGTTCTAACACTGCCTCTGCCTCTGCTGTCAGCTGGATCGGCGCCACACAGATTTTTTTCATTTTTGCTATGGCACTTCCCGCCGGTAAACTTCTCGATATGGGTTACTTTCGGTTCACTACTATCGTTGGAACCCTAATCTATGTTTTTTCGTGAGCCCATTCTCTTCCATTTATCCCCCCTCTCTCTCACTATCCCAGAATGTTCATGTTATCTCTATGTCACATGGACAAGTTCTACCAGTTATATCTTGCACAGGGATTAGGCATGGGCATTGGTGCTGGCCTTCTCTATGTCCCCAGTGTTGCCATTCAAGCGCATCATTGGCGTACCCATCGAAGCTTTGCCATGGGCATTGTTGCCTCTGGTCTGTCTTCTTCATCCTTCTATTCATTCCCCTGCTCACAATTCCGCTCAATACGCATACTTCTATTCATATGATCCAATTAACAATTCAGGTTCTTCCATTGGTGGCGTCATCTTCCCAATCATGCTCAATCGCCTATTCAAGAGCTCTGCTGGCTTCCAGTGGGGAGTACGCGCTTCTGCCTTCATTGTCCTCGGCATGTTGCTATTCGCCAACTTGCTTATGAAACCCAGGCCACATACTTCGACCACTAAATCCCCCAAGGTCAATCTCAGACAGATCATGACTGACGTACCCTACTTGATTACTGTCTTCTCGTGAGTTTGATCTCTAAAAATCGTCTTGATCACATCAGTCATACCATAAAAGATTTTTTGTGACAAACTGGGGCATCTTCTTTCCATGTGCGTTTTTTTTATGACTTGTGTATACCAAAATCTGGAAGATGAGCGCTCTCGTAGATTTTTACTTGCAATTATTCTCTATCCTTCATGGCATAGACCCCCAGATTGCATTCTACTGTGTCAGTCTCCCTTTCTCTACCGTCAGTTCAATCTCACCGTTGGCTTATAGGTCGCGATTCTGAATGCATCTGCCCTTGCTGGACGGACCATTCCGAACATGTTAGCTGATCATTTCGGCGTTTACAATGTCGGGATTCCCTGCATGTTATCTTCCGCGGTACTCATTTTTGCAATGATCGCCGTAAGAACTGTTGCTAGCATGATTGTTTTTGCCATCCTTTATGGATTTGTGTCTGGTGCTGGTATGTACCATGTTTCATGGTTAGCCTCTTCATGACTTTGGTGCGAACGGTAGTTCTTGCACTGGCTGCTCCTGCCTTTGCCGTCCTATCCAAGGACCCAAGTGAAGTAGGGTAAATTGGTCTCATCTTTTGTATGTTCTTTCAGACGCTGATGTATGGATTATTAGAGTTCGGTTCGGGATCGCCTTCGCGTTGGCCTCTTTTGGTGCTTTGATAGGAAACCCAGTCGATGGAGCGCTCCTTGGAAACATCTTTCCTTGGATAAGGCCTGTGACATTCAGTGGTGTATGTTTTTCTTTCTTTGTATTGAGCAATTGTACGCTCATCCCAGGATAGGTGGCAATGTTAATATCCACAATTGGATTAACCATCACTCGCGAAATGCTTGTTCGCCGAAAAGGCACACAACTTGTCTGATGATTCTATATGACCCCCACATGTACAGAATGTAATTCTTGATTTGGAACCAATAAATGACATTGATAAAGGATTTGAAAACAGGAAAAAAAAGCTTTTTGTGTTGAAACTACCCCGAATATATATACAATGATGATTGATGGAACATCAACATAACAAGTTTGATAATCAAATTCTCACCAGGTGGGTTATTTTTGCTGGATGGCAGTATACACGTCCATATCTTTGCGTGAGAATTTTGCGTTCATGACGGTTCGTGTGAGTGGCGGATTGTATATTTGTCCCAAGATTTAAGGTTTGCACTGCACTCCTGGGTTCCTCAACAGGAAATATTCCAATACGCGAGTTCATTTAGACGTCTCGAATAGTTCCGTTTCGACATGGAAAGAGTCTTGATGTTTGCTTTCAGCCCAATCGGAATATCATCCGATGAGTAATGAATCCACTTTCACTCTTCAAGCAGTGCAACCGATCAAAGTAAAGTTGAAGGTCACTGTCGTTGTAACTGCGGAACACGATCTGTGGTAATTCTTCCGTATTTTGGATACGATTCTGACCGCACTGGCCAAGATCACCGAATATGGTAGACTGTTTGAGACTGACCTTTCTTGACGATTTCGGTGGCTCGAGTACTAAAACATTGTTGCGTACGCCAGGCAGAAGAAGGAACGACTTGAGATCTTTGGATCTACCAAAGCTGTCACTACATAGAACTGCTATTTCAGAGTCGCCACGAGTGTTGTTACATTGCCATTCTCATATTTCTAATGATTTTGAGCAAGGCAATTTTGCATGATGTCTGTCTCATTTCCGCACACAGGTATCCGCTGTTCGGCAGCTTTGAATAATGATTGAGATTCATATTTAGAACTGCCTTAGAAAGGAAGGTGATCGGATATGCCCTGATTGGGCCATGCCTCATTTTTTTTCGTATATTTAGGCCAGTGGGGTCGGAATGGTCTCTTGAGGCCTGGTGCACAGTTTTTCACGGTCTCCTTGAGTATTGCCTTTTATTTCTTCGTTCTCAGCTGTATGGCTGCCTCTGCTGCTTCATCCAGTCCCCAAGAAGTTGACTCAGAGTCTTTCATTTTTCATGTCACCCTCTTTCTTCTTGCCGCTCTAGGGGCTGTCGTTCTCTTTAGGCTGCCTAGGGGCATCGCCCTGTTTGGTTCTGATGACTGGCGCATCGGACACATACTCTGCTATATCCCCTATCGACCCCCACGATCAACCTCTCGTTCTCGACGCATCATCCGAGCTGCACATACAACACGTGGTCTGGCTACTCAACCACCCTCTCCAACACCTCAGAGACCTTCACATGATGTTGCTTCTGATGAGTCACATACGCTTGCGAATCATCAACAAGCGTTCAAACGAGTCGACTCCATGGGACGTCCAATAGAAATGCAGTATCCAACCCATATCGCATCGTGCCCTTCCTTCTTGCGCTGGACGCTACCTCTCCTTCGACATCGAATCACTCCGAATCATTCCTTTGGCCAAGTTATTGTCCTCACTGCTTATTCTTGGATCCTGATTTACGCGACTTTATATAAATCAAATTTTTTTCTCAAGTATAACCGCGTAGGGTGGGTTTCGATCGGTCAATTGCCATTTGTACTTGCCTATGGAGCAAAGAATAATGTTGTGGGGACATTCCTCGGAGTGGGCTATGAACGTGTATGTCCAACTTTGATGTTTTTCAGTTTTAGTTGATGAGAGCTTCTTAATCAAGCTGAATTATCTTCACCGCTATGCCGGTCGAGTGCTAGTCTTGACAGCAAATTTGCATGGCTTGGGTTATGGTGAGAACAACTGCAATTCTCTCGCTTCCATCATGACATTCTGACTACAACCTGCCTATCAGTTTATAAGTGGTCGCTGGCCGGCACTTTTTCTACCTTTATTCGTCATCCTCAAAACGTGTGGGGTCTTGCTTCCCTTATTTTCCTTGATGTCCTTTGGGTCTTCTCCATGAGTTTCTTCAGGCAACGAATGTATAATGTATTTTTGATGACACATGTCTTGTGTTTTAGTCTCATTATTCCAGGGGTAGGTTATGCCGCTCAGATCATAATTATTCTTATTTGACGTTATCCTGTACCAGCTCTACTTACACAAACCAGAACTCATGCCTTACGTGCTGGCTACCGTTGGTATCTTTGGCCTCGACTACGTCCTTCGTCTCCTCAAAACTCGCATTGTAACAGCCACTATCCGCCCTCTCCCTGAGCTGGATCTCACAAGGATCGAGGTTTCGAATATCAATTCTGGCTGGCGTGCAGGTCAACACGTGCGGGTACGGATCCTTACCAACGGTTTAGGGTGGTTCGGCTGGTCTGAGATGCATCCTTTCACTATCGCTTCAGTCAGTGCTTCGGATACTTTGATTGGTGGCAATATCCGTCGAAGGAATGGCGAAGAAGGTATGATACTGATGTGTAAGAGAACTGGAACATGGACGAAGAGGTTGTATGAGATGGCGAAAATGAGTGCTTATGTGGATGGGTTTCTTGGTCGTGAGGTCAAGGTATGGATTGAGGGTCCATACGGTGCGTTGTTTGGCCGATTCCTATTATGCACGAGATGGTAATTGATGTCATGCAGGCGGTCCCGGTCATACAAACTTTGCGAGTTTCTCTGCTGCTATGATTGTTGTAGGTGGCAGTGGTATCACGTTTGGTTTAAGTGTGATCAAGGACCTTGTCGACAAAGATCTAAAAGGGAAAAGTAGAGCTAAAGTGATCGAGTTCATCTGGACAGTTCCTGATGCTGGTAAGTCTGCCTTTCTATTGCCCTATGGTTGATACCCAATAAATACTACGCCTAGCTTCCGTTGTCCCGTTTATTCCAACATTTGCATCACTCATTAACCAATCTGTTTTCACTCCTCTCCGCATCTCGGTCCATTATACCCGTGCATCACACACTGTACCCAGTGTTCCTACCATCCCGGGATTTGCGTTCTCCCCAGGTCGTCCCCGTATTGGAAAAGTTATTGATTACGTGGTTTCCAAAGCATTATCTCTCGGCGCTCGCTTTGACATGTCAGATATGAATACGACCAATAACTTCAATGGGAAGTTTATTAAAGGTAGTACAGGAAAACCGCATTATGCTCGTCGGGGTCATGACGGTGTATTCTATGAAAAAAAGGCTATGAGAAAGTTGCATATTGATGTTGATGCTGCATCTGAGCCGAGAGAGAAGGAAGATATTCAGGATATAACGGGTGTTGTAGTTGGTGTTTGTGGACCTGTTGAACTTGCGAGGGATGTGATAGATGCTGTTGGAGGTGTGGATGGAGATAGAAGGAGTCGTGTTGGTGGAATCGAAATACATGAAGAGTATGTCATTTTTTTTGTCATATCATCTAATTCTTATTTTTTTTGTCCTTTCCAGGGTTTTTGGCTGATGTTCGACTGGTACCTATATACCACTGGCTCACCTACCATATTTAGTTGCAAATTGTCCAGATCTTATGTAATAATAATATATTAATTTTCCAAATTATCATGTCTGACACTCTGCTCGCTCTTCGCATGGAGCCTGAGAAGCTCGGACACTTTTCTGCGGAGGGTGGCGTTGGAACATGTATAGCTGTAGACGACTACATTGCAGAGCACTCAGATAATCTCATGTTCCTACAGGTGCGCTGCCAGGTGCAGCTTCCTTCTGCCTAGCTCATAATAGTCTAGGGTGATGAGATCGTCGTGCTATGGCGAATACCCAATGAAGGGGCTATATATCTTGTGTGAAGTGTCCATTCTTCATAAGGTAATATCTGACTTGGGTATAGGGACTTTGTGAGTGCATCATTTCATGGCCAGAATGTTCGGTTTCATGGTAAACTAAAACATCCCATAATCATTAAACGGTCTCCTGTTTCTACTCGAAAATAGAAATTCTCGGATCCCAACGTTGAAAAAACCAGCTCCCTCTCCTTCTCGTACCAATCTTCAGGATGGAGAACTCAGTCTATCATCCTCTGTCAAATGGACGGTATCAGGGAGGGTAGGCAACGAATTGTCATCCTCAAGTTTTTCTGCTGCTGCGGTACCTTCGGAAACCTCTCTAGAGACACTCAAAGCCTATGATAGACCAACATGTTCGACAGCACAACTGCCAGACACTTCCTGTCTCCTCGTTGAATCAGTACCTGCTATTCCATCTACTGTTTCGCCTATCATTTCATTTCTTCATTGAACATCCAAACTGTCTCCCACGGCTTCACCACTTCATCAAACAACTTTTAGCCAAGAGAACCAGTCATCTGATATCCACACCTTTGTGCTCTGTTCCCCTTGATGTCCCCAAGACCCCCTCTGTTCAATCACCGGGTCGTACCAACAGCCATGAATTGGGCCCTCACTCCTGCAAAATCTAGAGCCAGGAGAGTCAGATGATGAATCAATTGGTGTATACACGAGCGCCTGCCAACGCGAGGGTCAGAATGATAAGAGCACCGTCAAAAATTTGTTATATCACTGAGGATTTGAATGTTTCTGGGCCACAAACACAACTACTGTACCACTTGTTAGTTTGAACCAAGGCGTCATTCTCATGACTCCGTTCCAAATGGTTCCAATACCTTCTCAATCTTCCTCATTTTTATCCACTACTTCAATACGCTCACTTGTCCCATCACCTTCTCTTGCCAACTTTTAGCATCTTTCTACGCGCTCACCATCAACTAACAGGCTCATATGGCTCATGACCAAGATCTCACTCAAAATAGTGCACCAGTCACAACTCACCTGAAATGATTGCGGACCATTGCACAGCCACTACGACACCGGGTGTTCTTTGAGGTCTCAGACACAAAAAGTGTGACCCTAAATGGTGCAATTACCAAGCTCAATGCAGATTATGACTGCGCAGTTCAGGATAGAACATGTCTTGTACTCACTCACTGCTTATCATGCACATGACTGGTCTTGGCTGCGTGTTCGACCTACTCTCCGTGAACTCGAGCTCGGTAGCGAGCCGAACCAAGTCTTCCGACGATGAAGATGACGGTGTCTTGCATGTTCAATGTCTAGACGAGGCTTCCGTATTTATTCCCCTGCACTTCAGAAGCTCCTCATGAACCATTGTCACACTCCGTGGTTGTCAAGCACTGTAACTCATGAATTTGTTGGTCCGGATGACAGGATTGTACATCTGACTCGAGGCATCCTGACGTTCTTGGCTTCTGATTAGGGTCTCTTTTGCTTCTTCCTACCCTCTGCATCAATCATCTGTCCTCCACCTCCCATCGTCCTTGTCAAACCTGGTATTAGATGAGAAAGGCACATATAGACAACCTAAAGAAGATAGCAAGGATATTTCGCATCATTTGATTGGGAGAATTGGACGCTCTGGTGCGTCGTGGCTATTTCATCTCAGAGAACATCCCTGATAGACCTGATGCTCTTCAGACACTGCTAGCTTTCGATCACGATTACATTGAGTGCAATCGTTATTATTAACTCGAAAGTAGTTGATCATATACCTATTTATATACTCATGGCGTCAGAAATTGTTTTCGTTCAGAAGTGGTAATGCTGCTTGCAATGTATTGGTACTAGAGCATATATCTATACACAGTCTGGTGGAAATCGTTTTGATTCATGTACAACAACTGGTATGCGGTTAGAGTTATAGGTACAAACCGTGGAAGCCTGAGCTTGGATCATGTATTCAAACTAACACTGACGGCCCTTGGATTAATGAACTCACCGGGTCTAGGATGATGATCAGTGCTTCATCTATAGAGCACATTCTTGCATTTGACCGTGCACGGTGGTCAGTTATGAGGAAGCAAACTGAGGGCAAGGGTATGGGTGTTGTGGCAGAGACATCGCGGATGGACTTTGGGGATGGAGGAGGAAGTGCCATCCCTGCGATATAGTGTCGGCATGTCGACACCATTGTTTGATGTCTTCTCAATGATTGAAGTGAGATTTGTCCACTTGACTGGCTATATCACCCCACGAAGCTATTTGACAGAAACCGCATGAGACATCACGAGTTAACATGGACTCATGTGTGCGTAGGAAAGAAACTATTGTTGATCGATCTCAGAAAAATTTCAAATGCCACACCTTATATTGATCAGAGTTTAGTAACAAGTATAATAGCATCATTATGTTCAGAAATTATAAACTATGAGCAAGAAAATCGTGCTTCGGCAGCTAATGGAATCATCAGTGTTGATCTTTTAAATAAAATACGAGTATCACATACCAAAACCTTTAATTTGCTTCCTAATCCGGCTTAAACGACTTGAAATAGCATCAGGCTTTGGTATCTTTATGGCAGTTTGTGACCGCCCCAAAGTGTCATATGCGTCGTCAGAGCCTGAATCCGAAGAGTTTGATGAATGCGTTGAAGAGAGATCTGGGAATTTTCGCCCTGGGAGATGAATCCGCCTTTCTTCTTCATTCAAAGACGAGGAAGACGAGGAAAATAACGATGATGGAGAGTAGAGGTTGGATTGACGAATGTCCTGGTAGGCGGGGACGGGAGTGGTTGTCGAAGGAGACCAACAATTACTATGGGCATGCCGTGTCCTCCTATTCGACTGAACTATTTCATCATCTGGGCTGACCAGCTCATGGGTCATCGGCCTCAATGTCTTTGGCATGTCACTCTGATTCATATACAGCATTGAGCTGAAATATGACGGCATGAACACTGGAGCCGCCGCTTGGTATTGACCAGGCGAGATATTGTCGCCGTCGTTAATGCTGTCAATGTAAAAGCTGGTTGGCTCATCGTCAAGCCCGAGCTCGTGGATGGTCGAACGAGTCATGAAGCGGTTGAGGTCAGATGCGCAGAGGCAGCCAATTACGAACATGGTGGTAGTGGATGACTAGAAATTGGAGGGATAGCCGAACACAAGCTCGCCTTTTTATATGAAACAACAACAACAAAAAGCCTCATGTGATGGAGGCCGTGTCATGGTCCAGTACTATTCAAGCGTACATCGTGATTGGTATCCACATTTTTCATTTTCGGTCTAGTCTAGTTATGGCTCCTACGCGACGTGCCGGGTGTAGAACCAAACACCTCGCGTTAGTCATTGGTTGTGTCCATGTACAGAGGATCGGACTATTTTCCGGTGGCGAGATTGTGCTGCGTGTTATGTCGGGGATGTCACTGGTGTTATGTACGGGACGCCTCTGCAACACTTAGGAAGGCTTTTTTTCACATTCACTATGAATAGCCTTAGGTCTAGATGTTCATGGCACATGTACATTGACCATGATTCATGTATTTGGGAATGGTGCCTGACACAGCTGATACTATCTGACATCAAATGAATTTGATCCCCCTTGTGATCAAGGAAGAGATTTTTCTATTGACATGATCCCTCCTCCACTTTTGCAAATCCACGATGACCATGCATTCGAATGGGCTTATCAACTAGTTTATCCCTCGTTGGACCATCCACGAGCTCGGGCTTGACGATGAGCCAACCAGCTTTTACATTGACAGCATTAACGACGGTGACAATATCTCACCCGGTCAACACCAAGCGGTGGCTCCAGTGTTCATGCTGTCATATTTCAGCTCAATGCTGTACATGAACCACACTGACATGTGGAAAATATTGAGGCCCATGACACACGAGCTGGTCAGCCTAGACGATGAAATAATTCACATGACTGGGAGGACACAGCACACTAATAGTGGTTGCTGGTCTCCTTCGACGACCACTCCCATCCCTGCCTACTATAACAATCAATGATCATCAGATTTTTATCATCCATCACCTTGTAATGATCTCAAGCTTCTCCGACATTGCCAAATTAATCCAGACTTTTTTTTCAACCCTGTTGTTTGCTTCAAAATCTCCAATCACTTGTCAGTGACAAGGATATATATGCATTGTTGCAAAAACATCAATTTGGCCCTAAGGTGCTATTCAAGGAGGAAGAGGAGGGAACAGGGAAGTACAAAAGTTCTTAGATACTATATCTTTAATCTCAAAGAGTATGCTAATATTTCTACTACTTGAACTATTAAACTCTTGACTACATACCAGGTTGTTGAAGATGTTCATCTGTATTATGAGATAACTCCCAAGAAAGAAACTATTTCTTGTATATTTATTAACTTGATGGGAAACATCCAAGAATACAATATGGGAAAGATATATATAGTTATTAGTAAGTGTCATAACTTGGCCAAATGGCTAAGTCAATATTTATATTTCTTTTCTTTTTCTTTTTATTTAATTAGGAAATTAACAAACACATAAGAGGGAATAATTTAAAGAAGATGCATAGGACTTTATAAATAGAAGCAAATACAGAATGTGTATAAGTAGTATACAGCAATTGAATAAGGACTCTATTGAGTTCTTTTTGTTAACTCAGACTAGAAGTAGTTCTAAGGTAACCTTGTTTAGGTTATACAGAAGCAATAAAAACCCCTCTGTGAGTTTAGAAGACTTAGGTTAGGTTATACAGGAGCAATAAAAATTCCTCTGTGAGTTTAAAAGACTTGAGTGGGTGTGATGGGCTGGATTTCTC
>Ga0154006_1000113_pt1 | contig 25788 bp, 24 predicted proteins | sample TSFL090MetaG_FD_104747 | JGI IMG/M metagenome (GOLD analysis project Ga0154006, IMG submission 104747) | Attine ant fungus gardens microbial communities from Florida, USA - TSFL090 MetaG | ecosystem: Host-associated > Fungi > Mycelium > Unclassified | place: USA: Florida, Wakulla State Forest...
ATCAACAAGACTGTAGTCAATCCTAGCCAAATTTTGTTAAGACTCTAGACCACAAGGGTGAATGTTTGCTTCAACCTTGAGCCTATGTCAACACTTGATATCTCTTCACCTCTCTACAAAGGGTCCAGTTAAGGTTTTCAGAAGAGTTATATTGAAAGAGTGAATATCAAGACTTTTAGTCACACTCCACAAGTTAGTCCAAAGACTGGAGAGAATGTAGAGTTCCAAGAGAAGTGTCACAAACTTCATTTAGACCATAACTCTGGGAATATTTGACTAATTTTGACAATCTAAATGGCCACCAAAAGCCCTCAAGAAGACCTTTCAAACAGTACCAAAAATGTCTCAAGGAGATCAGTATTTACCAAGTTATCAGCAGATCAATTGGCGATCACCAAGTCACCAGACACTAAATCACTGATATCTCAGGAACTACTTGACATAATTGTTTGCTTCAACAACTACCGTGAAGCTCTCTTCAATGTGCTTCTTTGGGCTATAAATAGAACCCAAGGTGATAAGATCCCATAGAGATACAAGGTCCTTAATGTTTGCATATGACACTGATCTTTATCCATAGATTATTATCTGTTCTTGAATAAAATAAAGGACTGCCCTAAGATGGTTAGGTTATCTCTATTTCAAGAACAATAGTACTCCTATATGTAGAACAATAGGTATTGATCATGTGGTAGACTGTTCTGTTGCACAGACTACCACAATTATATATTTAAGAACTATATATCTGAGAATAAATCTCAGACTTAACAATATTGCTTTGCTTTTTTGAGCCTTTTGATTATTTAATCATCAACTCACAAATCAGTAAGTGGCCATTTGTGATAAGAAGTAGGTTTTCAGATAAACCATAGAAAAAAAGAACTTCCTGTTCCCATCCCTTTCTAGATTGTATTTATCCTAACTAGTAACATCACAAGAACTACTATCCTAAGTACTAGTGAGTAACAGTGAGTAACTAGTTGAGTCAGAGTCTATAAATAGGTTAGTCCAAGGTTTTTCCATTTATCCTAAAGTTTCTAACTATAATAAAATTTGTCTATAATTATCCCAAGGTTTTTCTAATGTTTCTCCTTTAGTCCAATGTCTATAATTAGTCTGATCAAGTCTAAAGTCCTAACCTTGATGTGCTGATATATCATCCATTACATTATCTTTATCTCTCTCATCTCTTATCGCTATTATCTTTTCTACCATCTACTCGTTATCAGTCCAGGGCTGATAATAGCTGTAATTCCAATATAATTCCATAACATAATCCCCTTTCTTCAATTCAATATCCTCATTGAAATTAATACCTGATAGGTGTAAGGACTTAGACTGAGATGTCTTAGAACTACTCCTAGTCCAAGTTGACAAGAAGAACTTGATGGAGTTCTCATTAATTATAGTACACTACTTATACACCTCCTGTGTTTACTTCTGTTTATAAACTCCTGCACATCTCCTTTTGGTTGTTCCATCTTGTGCATCTACTAATTTCCTAATTTCCTAATTAAAAGAAAAGAAAAAGAAAAAGAAAATAAATAATGACTTAGCTGTTTTTGGCTGTGTCATAATACCACCCCCCTCTCAAGATTCCTCATTCCAAGGATTTTTATAGTTCATAGTATAGGTCGCAAATATTCCCCATTTCATTGTCATCTTCTTCTGTCCACTCCTTGAGCCCTGAACTTTTCTGCTTGATTTCTTCTTCTTTCTCTTTTATTGTTTCTATAGTTCTTTGTCCTCTTATTCATCCTTCTTTCCATTGTTTCCAATTTCTTTCCAGTCTTCCCCAATATTTCTTGTCATATTGTTTGTCTGACCATCCAAATAGCTTTTTTGCTGTAAATTGTCCTGGCAGTTTCCCCCTTCTGAATGTTCCTTCTTCCCTCTCTTGTTGTCTTACATCTTCCATGTCCTGTCAGTATTTCTTTTCATACTCTTCAACTGCCTCTTTTGCATTTTCCAGATTTTCTCTTCCTTCCCAAGTATCTGATTCTGCTGTGAATCCCTTCCATCATACCAGGTACTTATCCTTTCCTCATATCTGCTGTTTGTTCAGGATCTTCTCTACTTCCCATTCCTCCTCTCCCTCAATTATGACTGAAGTGGGTTGCTCCCTTCTTTGTTCCTCCACTTGCCCTACATATCTACATATTCTACTAATGTTTACTACTAGATGTATCCTTATTGTACTTGGTAACTCCAATTCAACTACATTTATTGATATGATTTTCTTGATCTTGTAAGGGCCTACAAACCTCTCTGTTAACTTCTCTGTCCTCCTTCCAGTCATCTGATATTTTAGATCCTTTGTGCTGAGCATCACTAAGTCTCCTACTTTATACTTGTCAACTTCTCCTCTCTTCTTATTTGCATACTTTCTTATTTCCTCCTATACTTTCTCTAAAGCTACTTTAGCCTCTCTCTGAATTTCTTTTATTTTTGCTATGAATTTCTTCACTCCTTCATACTTTCCCTTCTTTCTTATCTCAAATCCTATCCTAGGATCTTGCCCATAATTTGCTTTAAAGGACGATGTCTTTGTACTTGAATGTATCTTATTGTTGTAGGCAAACTCTGCCGTTTCTAACCAGTCTGGCTATTATTCTTGTCAGTGGTCAATGAACATTCTTAAATACTGTTTTAATTCCTGATTAACCCTTTTCATTTAGCCATCCATCTGAGAGTGGAATACTGTTGACATTTTGCTCTTGATTCCTAGTATTTGATTTAGCTCCCTCATTAATCCTGCTATGAATTGTGGTTCCCTATCTGATATAATACTTTTAGGTAGACCATATAACTTCCATACATTGTCCCTAAACAGCTTAGCTAGTCCTTCTGCCATTGTTTTCTCTGTAGTTGGTATAAAGTGAACCATCTTTGTTAACTGGTCTACTACTACTAAGATAGCATCATATCCTTGAGCTAAAGGCAGTTTAGTAATAAAGTCTGCCGATATATGTGTCCAAGGTTTTTCTGGAATTGAGTTTGGCATTAGCTTGCCTGCCAGCTACTCTGTGTGGTTTTTATTCCTTTGGCAAGAGTCACAACCTTTCACATATCGCTTCACTTCCTTCATTACTCCTGGCTACCAGAAGTTTCTTGTGACTAGCTCTACCGTCTTCCACTGTCCTCTATGTCCTCCTATAGGCATATCATAATGTAGCCTGATTATTTCTGCTCTAAGCATCTCATCCTTGGGTATATACACCTTTTTTTCTTTATATATTACATTGTCTATGTCCCTCCACTCTTCATCCCTTAGGACTTTTACTCCTGCTCATTTCATCTCTTCTACTGCTTTAACTACTTTGTCATCCCTTACTCTTGACTGTCTTATCTTCTCCAATAGATCTACTCCTTCCACTATTACTTCCACCTTCTCTGTCCTTCTATTTTCTAACCATTCTTTCTTTACCAACATCTCATCCTCGTTGTCTCTTTCCACTCCAACCTCCCAGTCTAGTCTTCTGCTTAGGCTGTTTGCCTTTCCCATCTTTGTTCCAGGAACGTGCTTTAACACAAAGTCAAATTTTGATAGGTACAGTGCTCATCTAGCTTGTCATCTATTTAACTTTTGCGCTTTCATAAAGTATTCAAGATTTTTATGATCTATCCAAATCTCAAATTTTACTACTGTTCCTTCTAGGAAATGCCTCCATGCTTCTAGACATCTGACTATTGCTAACATTTTCTTGTTATGTATCTCATAATTTCTTTCTGTATCACTTAGAGATTTTGAAATGAAAGCTACCGGTCTCCATAAGTTGTCAGAGTACTTCATTCAGAGTACTTCTCCAGTTGCATAATTTGAGGCATCTGCCTCTACTCTGAACTCTTTGTCTAAGTCTAGGGCTGCTAGTACTGGTCTTGTTGTGAAGGCCTTTTTGAGCTTGTCAAATGCAGCCTGTTCTTCTCCTTCCCACCTCTACTTCATATCCTTTCTTGTCAGCACATTCATTGGCCTAGCTACTCAAGCAAAGCCCTTAATAAACCTCCTGTAATAATTTGTGAGGCCTAAAAATTTCCTAACATCTTTTGTATTTCTTGGTTTTGGCCAACTCAGCACTCCATCCACCTTCTCTTTCTCCATCTCTATTCCACTGGGTTCTATGACTACTCCCAGGAATCCAATCTTCCTTACTTTCCATGCACACTTCTTCAGCTTGACATATAAGTTGTTCTCTTCTAACCTTCTCAGGACCTCTTCTACTATCTCATCATGTCCCTCCTCCGTTTCTGTCCCAACTAGCACATTGTCCACAAATGCTACTACTTTTTCTTCATTAATCATATCTCTCAGGATCTCATTTATCATTGCTTGGAACATAGCTGGTGAATTTGTCATCCCAAAAAACATGATGGTTGGCTCAAAGGATCTAATGTGTGTGGTGAATGCTCTCTTCCACTCATCTCTCTCCTTTATCCTCACATTATTAAAGCCCCATTGTAAGTCCATTTTGGTAAATACTTTTTTACTCCCCATGTTGTTGATTAGATCTGTAATTAGAGGCAGGGGGTAATTATTCTTTATGGTTTGTTCATTTAGGCTACAATAGTCCATAACCATCCTCTTCTTTCTATCTTTCTTATCCACAAGAAAACTGGTGATATCTGAGGGAACTTTGATGGTCTAATATATCCCTTTCTTAACTGGTCATCCACAAATTTCTGAACCTCCTCCCTCTCATCTTTGGAAAGAGAGTAGATCCTTCCTTTTTGTGGTTTAAACATCTCCTTGAGATCTATGGTGTGATCCCAGATTTTTCTTGTTAGTATCCTCTCCGACTCCATTTTCCCAAACACCTTCCTCTACCTAAGAAATTTCTGTAGTACCATTTTCTCAATTTTCCTATAGTCTGTCTTGACTTCTTCTTCCCTTTCCTAGTCTTCTTTATTATCCACTGCCTATCTCACGATCTTTTCTTCTTTCAATATTGCTACTCTTTTTACTTTCTTTTTCATCCTTTTCTCCTTTAGCCTTGTATTCCTTCCACACAGTGGTAGACACCTCATCATCTTGACTTCTCCAGTCTTCCAATTTATCTCTGGATTGTATGCTTGTAACTATGGCATCTCCAATATAATATCTGTTTTTCCTAGATTATACACATCCATTTTCATCCTTTCTACATAGCCTTTGTAGTACACATCTGCTTTTACCTAATGGGTAATGGCTCCTATACTGTTGCTGGTCCCATCAATATTCCTAACCATTATTGGCCTCTCCAATTTCTACAGCCTAAATCCATATTTTGCTGCCATCTTCCGATCTATAAACATTCCTATTGCGTCGCTATCTAGGAGTGCTTTTACTATTATGCCTTCATATGTATCCACTTTTTCTATTCCTATATCCATCTATACTTCTCTTAGTATTTTAAACATTCTCCTCACTTCTCTTGCTATACCTTCTGCCTATGCCCTGCCTTGCTATACTTTTCCCTTTGTGGGGCATGCCATTTCTTCTTCCTTTCTTTTTTACTTTAGGCATCCACACTACTCAGCTTCCTCTAACTTCCTTTCTTTGAGAACTTCTTGTTCTATGTTGTCTTCCCTATATATTCCTTTCTTTCTACACCATCTGCATTCTATATAGGTTACTATGACCTCCTCTGTCATCCATCCCAACTCTAGCGGCCTTGTATCCTCCAGTACGTTCTTCATTTCACAATATTCCTGTATCTTTTCCCAGTTGGGATGTACCAGCTCTCCCTTTCTTGCCTTTTCCCATTGCTGCGCTTTTCCCTCTATGGGGCACACTGCTCTTTCTTGCCTCCTTTTCTCTTTCTTTACTGCAATGTTTAGACACTCCCATTTGCAGTGCCCAGTTCCTCTATATCTAAAACATTGTACTTCCTCCACCACTTCCTGCCTCCTCACTTTTACCTCCCTCCTTAGACCACATCTCATCACCCTGCTTGCCAGCACTTTGAATCTACTCTAGAGAGTTAATCTCCCTTTCTCCTCTTGTTCTCTATTCCTGTAGTTACAGGCCAAGTGCCTAAACTTTCTATACCCCCAGCACACCCTTCTTTCCCTTTCCTCTATTTCTGCCCTTAGTTTGGCCAGGGTACACCATTGGTTGAGCATACTGCCCATAGGAGAGTTATATTGTCCCAGAGATATAGTACTACATCTCTGGAGAAGTCAAGATAGGAGTGATCTTACTAATGTTATATCTACTAGGGCACAAGATCTTTACCCAGCTAGACACCTACTGCCCTACTTACTACTACCCTAATACTATGGTTATACTATTACCCCAAGGAGAGGATCTCTAACCTAAATGCCTTCTTAAAAATGCAGCATTAATCTCCTGTGTAGACAAATGACAATGTACCTGTAGCATGAAGTTTATAGTATAAAAGAAGTACAAGTAATTATCCAGCCCACTCGATTGTAAGGTCAAGTCTTAGTAGTAATACCCAAGCTTAGTACCACACCTCTATCTGCAGTCTCTAACTGACTGCAAAGTCCCCTTAAGCCTAGGGCCTGGCTATGTTGTAGTGGTCCTGAGTTGTGTCACTCAGGTACCAAGGAAGATAAGAGAGTAAAGGTGGCAAGGCTCTGTAATGAGCAGTGCCAATAAGAGAATCAAGTTCTGGTATAAGAACTTAGACTGAGATGTCTTAGAACTACTCCTAGTCTGAGTTGACAAGGAGAACTTGATAGAGTTTTCATTGATTATAGTATACTACTTATACACCTCCTGTGTTTACTTCTGTTTATAAACTCCTGCACATCTCCTTTTGGTCATTCCATCTTGTGCATCCACCAATTTTCTAATTAAAAGAAAAGAAAAAGAAAAAATAAATAAATAATGACTTAGCTGTTTTTGGCTATATCATGACAATAGGTTCTCCAAGGATATTAGACCAGGCCACATTATTGATGTTGTAGTAGTAGTTTCAATCATTATCCTCCCAGTTTTGTTGGATGTTTTAGCAAATAGGTCATATAGAAGAGTGTCAGAGGATAGGTCTGTAATTTTCTGGGGTAGAGGGAAATGGGACAGTTTGACTAATGGAAAGTCCATTTGTGAAGAGTACTCATTTGTAATACTTTTAAGTAGTAGGACAATGTTGAGTTTCTAGGATCTTAGTGAGAAAATGTTCCAAGAACTTTTGTCATATTAGAGTGAGACTAATAATAAAGGTAGAGAGTAGTTCATTGTAGAACAACTCTAGAAAATCAATTCTAGCTCATTTGGCTTGTTGTTTAGCTACGAGGAATTTTGGTTGGGATCATTATTTAGAGGAGACAAAATTTCTTATAGTGATCTGGGTTTCTCCTGTTACACTTTTTGCAAACATAGCCAGGGTATTGGTCAAGAAAGTAATCATATTGACTACAGACAAAGCATTGTGTATTGTCTGTAATGAAGGGGGTTCCATTTCTAATGTCTCAAAGTTCTGGATCTCCACAAGTATTATCCAGATCTTATCTAGTTTCTGTTGAGAGATTGCCAGTCTCCAGTTGTCTAGCACTCTTTTTATTTCTTGTGTTATCTTCTTGCATGTTGTCAGAAGAGTTTCTAGTATTAGATCCAGTTGGTAAGTCAGAGTCCTAATTGTTTGTATTTGGTTGGGACTATACTTTTCTTGTAGCAGCACATAAGAGTTGTTAATGGATTTCAGAAATTGGAAACTCATTGAGATTTTTAAGATTGCTCTGAAGTTGGTAGAAATGTTGATCTGCTATGTGTTAAAGATATAAGTATAAAGCCCAATTCTCCCTAAATATGTCAAAATCAGCAAGAACCACTAAATTCCTGATGAGAGTAGACCATAGCTGGGCCAAGAGATTGTCAAATAACATATATTGCTGAATGGGAGAAGTTTCATCAGCAGCAATTTGTTGGTAAGGCACATAGTAGAATAGAGGTATGTCAGTTCCTTGTATACAGATGAACTATTCAATAGATAGGAAGAAGTTGTTGACTTGTTTGTTGTTAACTGGTGAGAGGGTTGGTGGAGTAGTAATGAGAGTTGATGAGCTAGGGAACAAAGACATGAATATGAGTTTCTTTATTGTCATAGCTTTGCTCTTCTTTTATATGCATCGAGAATCTGCTTTAAATTCCCAAGGTTTTCTTCTGGTTCCCAGGTGTATTTTGAATTTGGGTATCCTTTCCAGTGAACTAAAAATTCCTTTACTCTGTTTCTGGTTCTTGAGTTAATAATATCTTCAATTTCCCACTCTTCTTCTTTTGCAATAATTTTAGGTAGGGGTTTCTCCAAGAATTTTCCATATTAGGTGTTCTCTTCTGTAGGCCAAAGTAAATGAACATGGAAAATAGAATGTATCTTCCAGTATAGTGGTAATTTTAGCTTGTAGTTTACAGGTCCTATTCTTTTGAGTATTTTGAAGAGTCCTAATCATTTTGGTACAAGTTTCTTTGAGGGTCCTTCTATTTGGATATACTGAAAGTCTAGCCAAACTCATATTTCAATTTTGAGATTTAGAAGTTTGTTTTTGATTCTTTAATTAATAATATTCTTGGCAACTTTATATGCTTGTTTGGTATTTGTCCAAATATTTTCCATATGGTTAATTCTGTTGTTGGCTGTAATAGATAAAGTTTCTGGAATATCAACGTGTTGTTTAGTAAAATGTCCAAATATGAGTTCAAATGGAGTATATAATTTTTTTCCATAGTCTTGAGTTATGAGTATATTCAGCCATTGGTAGTTTGTCTGCCTATATTTCAGGATTATTAGCATAGTAAATAACAAGGTAAAGTTCAATTTCTTGATTAAATTGTTCAGTGTCACTGTCTGTTTGAGGGTGAAAAGTAGTAGATATTGCTTGTTTAATCTCTAGTTCCTGTAGGAATGCTTTTATAGACTTGGCAATGAATTGAGTAAGGGTCATGGTCAAATATGACCTTATCAAAAATACCAAACCTTTGGAAAAGATTGTCCATTAAAAGTGTTATACTTCTTTCTAAGGTTACTTCTTTTGTTATTGGTATTAATATTATTCCCTTTGTTAGGCCATTGTCTACCATAGACAAAATAGAATTATATCCTCTCAATTTGGAAAGATTTGTGATTAGATCCATAGCAATTGGTACAAAAGGTCAATTAAACTATGGTACTGGAATTTCTTAAAGTAGTAGTTTTAAGGGATATCAATTTATCTTGAATCTTTGGCAATTTTCACAACCTTTTATATAGTTGGTAATGAATTGTTTGAGTCTAGGCCATGAGTGGTGTTCTGATACTTTTCTGAATGTCTTCTTAATACTAGAATGTCTAGCAGTTGACGAGTCATGATATTATTTGAGTATTTTTTGCTTTTTTTGTAATGTTGGTTCATTGGTTAATTCTTTTGCTGGGAATATTAATTTGTTAATAAATTCATCTGGTATTACCTGTTTTGGTTTATCCTCATCTTTTTCTTTGATAAATTTTTGAGAAAGGGTGTTTACTGGAGTATTCTTGTTACTAGCTATATGTTTGATCTTGATTTAATAGATACTAAGTGTTGTAGACTATCTTGTCATTTATTGTAATAGTTTAGCAGGGTTTGTTCAGTGAATGATATTATTGTGATTGGTCCAAATGATGGTTTCTTCTGGTGCTCTATTAATATAGTATCTTTATTCTTGAATAGCTTAGATAATAGCAAGAAATTCTTGTTCCAAGGTATGATATTGTTTTTCCACTGGTGAAAGTAGTTTTGAATAAAAGAAACAGAGATATTAAACTCTATTATCATCTCTTTGTATAAATACTACTCCTGTTGCATGATTTGATGTATCAGCAAATATTTCAAAAGGTTTTTTTTGTTGGATTGGGAGTAGGTTTGTATAGTTCTTGGTGAGTTCTGAATGCTTCTTTTTACTGATCCTGTTTTTAGATATAGACATTATTATATCAAAGTCATATATTGAATGCTATAAAATATCTTGATTCTTGTAATTTGTCTAGGATTAACTGAACATTGGGGATTGGATAGGTATTTTTGACAGTGTATTTGTTGAAATAACAATAATCTTGGTATAGTCATAGTTTTCCATCTTTCTTTGTAACAAAAAAGAAAGATAATACCATTGGTAATTTTGAGGGTTTAATATATTCTTTTCATAAGTTTTCTTCAACAAATTTCTCCTGCTCCTTGATTTCTGCAAACAATAATTTGTAAGGTTTGGAAGCTTTGGGTTCAAATATTGGTTTTGTTTCATTTTGTGATCCCATGTTCTTGCAGGTAGAAAGCATTCACTTTTCTTCTTATCAAATAATAAGAGATATTCATAATATTCTTCTGGAACAATTTCTTTAGTAGTATGATTATCTTTTTTCTTACTTTTTTGTGCTAATATCTGTGAAGTAGAGGTTTTAGTATTTAATTCATAAATCTCATGGTTTATCAATCATAGATTCTTCTATTGTGACTTGAGTAATTCACTATAATTCTTTGTTAGCTCAAGATCTCTCTATTTCATCATATCTGTTTTCCAATTAATAATTAGATTATGTGTTTTGAGCCATAAAATGCCTAATATGATTCATAGTTTTCTAAGATCAGCAATTACAAGTTTGAGTTTGAGTTTTCAGTGATCAATGATAGTATCTATTTTTACAAAGTTAGTAATTCTTTTGTTTTTGTTAATACTTCTGTTTCTATTTCATATAGCAAGTGGTTTCTTGAGCTTTTTCTTGGGTAGTTTCCAGTCCTTGACAAGATGTTTGTTGATTAGGTTGAGTTCTGCTCTTGAATCTATTAGTGATAATACATCTATGGTTTTCTTCCTAGAAGCACTTGGGTTGGGGAGTAAAGAGTATTAGATTGACATAGTTTCAACTACATTTCTATAATGTCTCTTATATATAGTCTATTTACTTGCCTATTATTGTCCATTATGCTGGAAGTTTTGAGTAAGCTAAATATAGTTCCTAGTCACTTTGGGGAAAATTCTCCTCTTTTGTCTCATCTGAATCAAAGTCAGTTGAGGCTTCTTCTGGGATATTTTCTGTAAGGTCTCTTTTCTTGTAAGTCTTTTTGGTGAATTGATTCTTTTTAGCCTTATAGAATTTGTTATAGGAAAGAGCTTTGAAGTTTGGTTATTTTGGACATTGGCAAGTAAAGTGTCCAGATATTCTACAACTAAAACATTTTCCTTGTTTGAATGACTTTTTTTGATCTTGGGTAAGAATATTATTAAGGGTCTAGTGTACCAACTCCTGGATATATTAATTGGTAGTTTCTTGTTTGTTGTTAGAGTCTTCTTGATTCTGGAGAGTATTTTTGTAGTTTTCTAGTATAGTTTGTATATTATCAATGTCCATAGCATCTGGGTCTTTATAGTTGCTATGGGGTTAAAGCCAGTCTGGATTTATGTAGTGTTTTTCTTTGGCCAGAACTCTATAGGGGTGTTTTCTTTCCTTTTCTCCCAGATAGATGAATAAGTTGCAAAACATCTGTAACAAGATATCTCCTGCCATATTGAATAGTTGAAATACTGAGTCAAGGGCTGCAAAAAAGTCTTCTATAGTTCTGAGGTATATTTCTTGTCCTGAGACTGTATAGGCTACTATGAATTCTGTTCTCCAAACCAGGGCCTTTTTGTTTATGTAGTAGAGTATGAATATAATAGTTGTATGTTCATCTGGAAAACTATATTTATGGATGAGTATATACAATGAACAGTTTTCTTTCTATTTTTGATAATTTCTTGGGTCTCCATCAAATTTGTCTGGTTGAATATATTTGGGTCAATATTCTTGCTAGATTATTGATGTCACTGCAGAAATATCTGATGATTCTATTAATGGCTTTTTAAAGATATTGTAGAATGAGTTTCCTTGGTTTTTTACTGAAGATCCAAAAGTTCTGTGTTCAAGAATTTCTGCTGGATTAGTAGAAGTTGAGGGAGCTGCTTGTGTACTTGTAGAGACTGTATCTATTGCTTTGGACATTTCTATATTAAGGTTTTGTTCAAAGGCTTATTGTTGGATTTTTGATTGTTTGATGGTTTTTTCAATTTCTTTTTCTAGTTTGCTTTTTGAATCTGTTGAAGAGGTTCTGGGTCCAAGTTGTAAAAAGAAAGATTGTTGAGAGGTAGTTTGTTCAATGGAGATAGTAGGATAGTGTCTTCTTGATTATCAAGAGATGGGAATGGGTTTTCTGTTGTATGATTTTGACATATACTAAGATGATATCTCAAGATTTCTTGGACAATCCTTTTTTGTGTTCTTTCACTAATAGGTCTAGTAAAAATGAGATTGCTGGTGTTAATGAAGCTAGTATCTTTTGTGAAGTTACTATCTTTGGTAGACCAAGTATGTCCTAAAAATGTTGAGGTTGTAGATTCACTATGCATGGTTACAATAATGTTCTGGCTACAGTACAAAGCAATAAGAGCTCAGGGGCTCTATACAGTATAGCACAAGGCAATGAGAACTAGTAGAGTGTCAATGATACAGCACAAAGCAATGAGAGTTGGTGACTATAATTTTAGTAAGTGTTGTCACTTGTAATGAAGAAGGAAGTTCTCTCTTAATTGTTAAGACCCTAGACTACAAGGGTGAATGTTTGCTTCAATCTTAAGCCTATATTAATACTTGATATCTCTTTGCCCCTTTACAAAGGGTCTGGTTAAGGTTTTTAGAAGAGTTATATTGCAAGAGTGAATATCAAGACTTTTAGTCACACTCTATAAGTTAATCCAAAGACTGGAGAGAATATAGGGTTTCAAGAGAGGTAGGTTTTCAGATAAACCACAAAAAAAGAGAACTTTCTGTTCCTTTTTCTTTCTGGATTGTATTTATCCTAACTAGTAACGTCACAAGAACTACTATCCTAAGTACTAGTGAGTAATAGTGAGTAACTAGTTGAGTCAGAGTCTATAAATAGGTTAGTCCAAGGTTTTCCCATTTATTCTAATGTTCCTAACTATAATAAAATTTGTCTATAATTATCCTAAGATTTCTTTATTTATCCTAAAGCTCCTAACTATAATAAAATTTATCTATAATTACCCCAAGGTTTTTCCAATGTTTCTCCTTTAGTCCAATATCTATAATTAGTCTGATCAAGTCTAAAGTCCTAACCTTGGTGTACTAATATATTATCTATTATATTATCTTTGTCTCTCTCATCTTTTACTGCTATCATCTTTTTTACCATTCACTTATTATCAGTCCAGAGCTGATAATAGTTGTAATTCTAATGTAATTCCATAACAAATTTCATCCAGCCTCCAGCCTCTAGAAGTCAATACTAATAATCTATATCCCAGTACTGAACCATTGGTCATCCCCTACTAAGTAAACAAATCTATAGACCTGAACCTATAGGACAATAACTTTACTCTAGTCTCTCTACTAGGTGTCAACAAGTATCTCAATAACAATACCAAGAACATATCTTGTTCTCTTTAAAAAATGGCAATCTTTATAAGATAAAAGTCACTAGCTAACAGAGACATCAACTAGTTCTTCCAACTCTTGAAAATAGGATATGCTACTTAAAAATTCATATGAGACTAGGTAGGACAAACTTCTAGCTGGGAAAAGCAACTGCTCTCTATCAAAGATATAAGCTCAGATGTTACGAAGTAAATAAAATAACTCAGTATATATTTACCTATCATGTTATATACTAGAAAATTTGGTATAAATTAATATTTTTATTCATTTTCTTTATTATTATTATTTATCTCCTATAGGAGTATTGCATTTCAGACTAGGAGTATTATGTTTCAAACTAACTCTCTCCTACTCCAGTTATGGTATATATATAGAGTAGATACATAGTAGTAATCTAGTTCATAGATTAAAGTCTTAAAGTCATAAAGCTACTTTCTCTTGTAGTGTTTTCTGTTATATAACTTCTTACTTTCAAATTTACCACTCTCTTAGACAACGTTCTACTATTCTGAAATAAGTAACTATACATGCAATAAAAGATTGAGGTATAGTGTACAAGCTGAGGCTAAGGTTGTTCTACTTCTGTATTGTCATTGTATTCCCTTCAGACCAGTGGTAAAACCATAGGACTAGAGAGCAACATCTTTTATTTTACTTAGTAGTATATTCCTCTCTCTGACTCCACTTATTGCATTACTTTCCAGAACCCAGAGTATGCACTCATAGTATATTCATAGTAATTCACAGTATATTCTAGCCTTTTTATGCTACTATCCCCTTTCTACTTGACATATCAGAGATATAAGCTGTATATATTAGTAATTTACATTAATACCATTAAATATAATAGAGTTCTCACCTCAGGTATCATAGAGTAAGTTAGACAACTGAGAGAGAAAGAAATAGATCTAGGCCTTAAGTAGCATATCCAACAAAGATATAGAGTACTATACCAGTAAGTATCAAAAATAAGAAAATGGAAGTACCATATTAGTCTAGTAATAACATCATAGAGAGAATGTGCCAGTCTCATCTGGTAGAGAACAATATAGGTATATTACTAGACCACTTCAATATTCTTTACAACAAATGATTGCTTCTTAATTCAACAAAAACCAAAAAGAGCAACATAACTACTTTCTCTTGATGTCTCAGAGCACTCATAAAAAGGTCTCTAAGATTCTACCCTCCATCCCTTCTAGGCCCAGTACAGCAATACTTGTCAAATCAAAGTACAACCAAGGTACTAAAATATTCACCTAGATTACAAAAAACAATGCAGTAAGCATACTAAAAATTAGGAAAGCTTTTCCTTCCCTTTTATCTAAAAATATCATCAAAATATACAGTATAGGTTTTAGTAACAAGCCCTACAGCTGTCCAAAACTCAGCGTAACCACTAAAAGGCCACTGCAAAAACATATTCTCATTTCAATAAGCAAGGAAAACAAAGATACTATATTGTATTGGGCAGATATTTATGTTAGAATTATCAATAGCTATTTAAAACTTGTAAATCTGTTACATCAATTGACTGCATCTATACAATATGGAATAGCATCATAGTTACTACTAGCAAAGTTACCTCATTTTTAGACCTAACTATTATGGAAAAGTACTTCAAAGGTTTTAAAGAAATTAACATTAACAACAATATAACACCTCACCTTCCCCAATCAAAGTCATATCTTAAGATCTTAGGGGTTTCCTTTTATAGAAATAACTTGTCTGCTTCTATTAGCAACACCTAAGTCAAAGAAATACTATCACAGCTAAGTATGTTCACTAATATCATCCTAGTATTACATTTCTAGATAGTTAGAGCCTTTCTAAAGTCTAATATAGCTGTAATATAGCTCGATATCTAGGACTTACAAAGTAGAACAAAAGCAAAGACTTCTATTAACAGAAGCTTAAACTTTGGTTGCTATGTAGCTACTTTCCAAGGCACTAACATAAATCCTAGAGTATTGCAGTACAAAAATTGTTGGAAGTAAAAATATACTACTTATGTATGCCAAGCATATAGAGTCAAATACCAATAGTGTAGTAGACCTCACAAGCTTGAGTACTACTAACAAATAGCATGGTATTGTAAAAGAAACCCTCAAGCAAATTCATCTCTACTAAAAACCAAACAAGACAAACCTTGTCTACATGTATTCAGATGTATTAACTACAAAAATAACCACTTTGCTAACAGTACTGAATGTCCCTACTAGAAACACTGGTTCAACAGAGAATAGCATACAAAAAAGTCCCAAGAGCTCAGAGAAATCCAAGCTAATTCAATTTACTCTGGTATAAGTAGCAAAAAACAATGAATCTTAAAATTCTAAAGATCTACTCATAGAATATATACAGGAATAAACTACTTACAGAAACTATTCTAGAAAAGAAAAAATATAAGTATAACATAGTCTTTATACAAGAACTCCCTTGGTACCCTATTAGATAGATTCCCAGCCATGTATCAGCAGATGACAAGCTTTTTATAGAAGCTCTACACTACCTAATATAAAACCTATCCACTTATGCACCAACCAGCAATAATGAACAGCCAAGAGTATTCACCTATGTTAACAGTAGAATAAATACTCTAAGACCTACATTGCATACTAATATACTAAACCACTGTAATATAAGCCTCATCTCCTTTTTAAATATAAATATCACTTATTTTCTATCTAATATCTACTTAGATGACCATCAAAGTACCCTGATACATCTCAAGAATACTAAAACAAACCTCAATAAGATGCTTATCATAACAGAGGACTTCAAAATTAGAGACTTTAACTAGGACTCTTCTTTCCACTATCACTTTCTCTATATAGAAACTCTCTTTGAGATTGCAGATAGCCTAGAACTCCAGATATCAAATCCTATCAATCCTGGCCCCACATGATATGCTGATAATCTCTCTGATATAGTGACTTAGCCTAAGATGACTTAATCATACTCTAAGTCCAAGTTGATAAGGAAAACTTAATAGAGTTCTTGTTCAATTCCTATATACTACTTATATGACTACTACATGGTCTATATACTACTTTCCCACACTCATTATGTAACTCTATCATATAATGTCACACTAACCTGTGACATATTATATAATACTTTTCCACACTTCTTTCTTGTATAGTAAGTCCAAATAAGAAAATAAAATAAAATAAAAGTAAAGTAAAGTAAATAATGACTTAACCATTTTATCAAGTCATGACACTACTCTCCTTTCAAGATTTCTCATTCTGAGAATTTTTTACAATTTATTATATGGGTCTCTAATATTTTCTATTTTATTGTTATCTTTTTCCATCTATTCTTTAAGTCCTGAATTTTCCTGGTCAATTTTTTCTTCTTTCTTTTCAATTGTCTCTATTGTTTTTCACCCTCTAACTCTGCCTCCTTTCCAATGTCTCCAATTCCTCTCTAGTTTTGCCTAATATTTCTCATTATATCTCTTATCTAACTATTCAAATAACTTTTTTGCTATAAATTTTTCTAGTAATTCTTCTTTTCTAAATGTCCCTTTTTTCCTTTCTTGTCTTTTAATGTCTTCCATATCTCTTCTATATTCCTTTTCAAACTCCTCTATTGCCTCTTTTGTATTACCTAGGTTTTTCTTTCCTTTCTAAGTGTCTGATTCAGCTATAAACCCTTTTTACTGTACCAAATACTTGTCCTTTTCTCTTATTTATTACTTGTTCAGAATTCCCTCAACCTTCTATTCCTTTTTCCTCTCAGTTTTAACTGGAGTTGGTTGTTTCTTTTTCTATCTCTTTACCTAGCCTATATATTATTGTATTCTACTAACATTAACTACTAAGTGTATTTTAATTATAGCTGGTAGTTTTAATTCCACTGCATTTAGTAATACTATTCTTTTGATTTTGTAAGGCTCTACAAACCTTTTTATTAGCTTTTCTGTTCTTCTACCAACTATCTAGTACTTTAAATCCTTGGTGCTAAGCATTACCAAGTTCTTTACTTTGTACTTATCAGCTTCTTCTCTCTTTCTATCTGTATATTTTTTTATTTCTTCTTGTGCTTTCTCTAGTACTACTTTTGCTTTTTCTTGAATTTTTCTTATTTTTGTCATAAATTTCTCTATACCTTTATATTTTTCTTTCTTTCTCATTTTAAACTCTATTCTAGGATCTTGTTTATAATTTACTTTGAAGAGCAACATTTTTGTACTAGAATATGTCTTGTTATATATAAACTCAGCTGTTTCCAACCAATCTGGCTACTGTTTCTGTTTGTGGTCTATGAATATTCTTAAGTACTACTCCAATTCTTGGTTGACCCTTTTTGTTTGCTTATTTGTTTAAGGGTAGAATGCTACTAACAATTTACTTTTAATCTCTAACGTTACTCCTGGCTACTAAAAATTGTGGGTGACCAACTTTATTGTTTTTTACTGCCCTCTATGTCCTCCTACTGACATGTTATAGTATAGTCTAATGATTTTCATTCTCAATCTATCATCTTTAGGTATATATACCTTTTTCTCTTTGTATATAATGCCATTTACTTTCCTTTACTCCTTATTCCTTAACATTTTTACCTCTGCTTACTTCATTTCTTCAACTACCTTTATTACTTTGTTGTCTTTCATCTTTAACTGTCTTACTTCCTCTAATAAATCTACTCTTTCTATGATAATTTCTACCTTTTTTGTTTTTCTTATTTCTAGCCATTCTGGCTTTATCAACATCTCATTTTCATTGTTTCTTTTTACCTCTACTTCCTAATTTGGCCTTTTACTCAGACTATCTGCCTTTTTCATTTTGTTTTCTGGAATATATTTCAATGTAAAGTCAAACCTTAACAAATATAATGTCTATTTTATTTGTGTATAGTTTAACTTTTATACCTTTATAAAGTATTTGAAATTTTTATGATCTGTTCAGATCTCAAACTTAATTGTTATTTCTTCTAGGAATTGCCTCTATACTTCCAAGTATTTAACTACAACTAGTATTTCCTTATTATGTATCTTGTAGTTTCTTTTTGTATTACTTAGAGATTTTGAAATAAAAGCCACTAGTCTTCACAATTTATTAGAGTACTTTATTGACAGTACTCTTTTAGTTATATAGTTTAAGATATCTGCCTCTATTCTAAATTCTTTGTCTAGATCTGAGGCTGTTAATACTGGCTTCATTGTAAAGATTTTTTTGAGTTCATTAAATCCTTTCTGCTACTCTTGCCTCCACTGCCACTTCACATCCTTTCTCATCAACATGTTTATTGGTCTAGCTACTCAAGCAAAATCTTTGATAAACCTTCTATAATAATTTGTGAGGTCTAAAAATTTTCTGATATCTTTCACATTCTTTGGTTCTAGTCAGCTGAGTACTTCATCTATCTTCTTTTTCTCTATCTCTATTCTGTCAGGCCCTATAACAATACCTAGGAATTCTATCTTTTTTACTTTCTACACATATTTTTCTAGTTTAACATACAAGTTGTTTTTCTCTAGTCTTTTCAGTATTTTGTCTACAATTTTATTATGTCTCTCTTCTGTTTCTATTTTTACTAGCATATCATCTACAAATGCAGTAACCTTTTCTTTATTTATTAGATCTCTCAAGATTTCATTTATCATTATCTAGAATGTGGCTAGTGAATTTGTCATCCTAAAAAATATTACTATTGGTTCAAAAGACTCTATATGTGTTGTAAACACTCTCTTCTACTTATCTTCTTTCTTAATTCTTACATTGTTGAACCCCTATCTTAGATCTATTTTAGTAAACACTTTCTTGCTTCCTATATTGTCTATTAGGTCTGTAATTAATAAAAGCAGATAGTTATTTTTTACTGTCTGGTTATTCAGATTACAGTAGTCCATTACTATCCTCTTGCTTCTATCCTTTTTGTTTACAAAAAATACTGGTAACATCTGAGGAGATTTAGATAGTCTAATATACTCCTTTCTCAATTGGTCATCTACAAAGCTCTAGACCTCTTTTTTATTTTTAGATAAAAGATAAATCCTTTTTTTTGTGGTTTGAATATCTCCTTGAGATCTATAACATGATCCTAAACCTTCCTTGTTGGTATCCTCTCTGACTTTACTTTTCCAAACATCTTTTTTCACTTTAAAAATTTCTTTGGGACCATTTCCTTAATTCTTCTATAGTTTGTTTTGACTTTTTCCTCTTTTCTCCAGTCTTTTTTATTATCTACTATCCATCTTACTATCCTTTTTTCTTTTAGGGTAGCTACTTTCTTTTTCCTTTTTGTTTTCTTGTTCTCTTTCTTTTTATTGCTTCTTCTACACAGTAGTGGATATCTTATTATTTTGACCTTTTCAGTTTCCCAATTAATTTCTAGGTTATAGACCTGCAACTAAGGTATTTCTAATACCACTTCTGTCCTTCCTAAGTCACATATGTTCATCTTTATCTTTTCTACATAACTTTTATAATATACATTCACTTTTACTTAATATATAATTGTCCCTATACTATTATTTGTCTCATTTATGTTTCTAACAATCACCAGCTTCTCTAGCTTTCATAGTCTAAATCCATATTTGGCTATTATCTTTCTGTCCACAAACATCTCTGTAGCATCACTGTTTAAAAGTGGCTTTACTGTCATGCCTTTATACATGTCTATTTTCTTTATTCTAATATTCAGCTATATCTCTCTTAACATCTTAAATGCCCTCTCTATTTCTTTCTGCTTACCTCTCTCTTTTGCTGTGCCTTTCAGAGCCTTTGTCTGTATGTCACTCTACTGTACTTTTCTCTGTTTAGGGTACACTACTACCTTTCAGTTCTACTATAGTTGTTTTTTTCTTGTTCTATACTCTGGACATCAAATATTTCTTCTTTTCTCCTCTAATATTTCTTTCCTACTATTGTATCTTTTCTTTTATACTTTGTACATTTAACCCTACTTTCTACTTCATTATTCCTCCATTTCCATATCTCTAAACAATTCTCATACTATATATTTCTCAGCCTCTCTCTAAAGACAAAACTCTGTTCTTGGTTCTTCTCTGTCTTAGTACTTTCATAGTTGTATCCACTACTCTCTACAAATGTCACCACCTCCCATCTTGTCTTTTAACCTTTCTCCCCTAACACTATACCTTTCAGAGACATGCCCTACATACTGCTATACTTTTATACCTTTTTCCATAGGGGACATACTAGCCTTTTCTTTTTCTGCTGTATCTTTTGTAGTTTCACCACATACACTGCTTCTTTCTCTTGTTGTCTTTTTTTTTTTTTTGAATTAACAATTTATAATACAGGGCTCACTAGTAGTTTATAGCAGCACTACAGAAAAGGTAGTTATATATCCCTGGTATGTGTTATAAGCATGCCCTATACTACCTAAACACAAGGTTCAAGCAAGTAGATAGAGAATAGAGAGACTAATGTCTAGAAAAAGACAAGACCTAACTTTCAAATTATGCTCACAATGTCTCCTATACCTCCAATCAGAAAACTGTACTCTATTGCTAGACTAGTTCTTAGTACATACAATATATGGTAATAAACACTGAAACAAGTACTCTGGTCAAACCCCTTTTTAGAAAGGTACCAGTAACTTCTTAATGAGTTAATACTCTAATAACTCCTTAAATGGTTAAGATGAAAAGTAGGACACTTTATCCATATTACAAGTACTAAGCTTCTATCATATAGATTGTAGAGAACTACAGCTGTTCTGAGTATAGTAGTTTCAGTAGTATTATTATGCTGTTCTATAAGCAATTATCTGGTTGACCTAGGACCTTTGAATAAGAGGACACCCAGCTAGATAGTGTTCAAGACAACTATCTATACTAAGCAATATTGTCAACCCAACTCTCTAACCAAAAGAATTCTTGACAGGATGAGCCTTTGCTAGGTCAATGTGTTTAATACATATTGTAATGATTATATATTAAAACATAAGTAAAGAAAGTATAAATATAAATGGTAAGTTATAACAATAGAGAGGATGGTAGTTGTAAGAGGAAAAAAAAAGGATGCTTGTTATCTTCTTTCTATCTTAAAGTTAGAATACTCTCATTTATAATGTTTTATTCTCCAAAATTTGAAATATCTTACTTCTTTTTTCTCTACTATTTTCTGTCTTCTCACTTTTACTTTTTCTCTTACTTCACATTGTATCACCCTACTTGCTATCACTTCAAATTTATTCTAGAGAATTGGTTTTTCCTTTATCTCTTTCTTTTTATTCCTACAGTTATGAACTAAATGCCCAAACTTTTTACAACATTGACATATTCTTTCTTTTCTTTCTTCTAGTTCTGTTCTTAGTTTAGCAAAGGTGTACTTTTGGTTAAACAGACCACTCATGAGAGAATTGTATTGGAATTGAGATATCATGTTAATGCTTTACTAGTATAAAATAAATAGTTAATCTCACTAGTTATACTACATCTGCTGGAGTACAAGATCTTCATCCAGCCAGAGTCCTACTACTCTACTAACTACTGCCCTAATAGTATGGTTAGACTATTACCCAACAGATAGGATCCTTAATCTAGATAATCTTCTAAAGAATAATTGCCACTCTTTTATGTAAACAGATAACAATATATCTGTAGTATAAAGTTTATACTAAGAAAGTGGTATAAGTAACTATACAGTTTACTTGATTGTAAGGTTAGGTCTCAGTAGTGATGTTCAAGCTTGGCACCATACTTCTACCTACAGTTCCTAACTGACTATAAAGTCCCCTTAAGCCAAGGGCCTAGCAATATATAAAGATAACTAGTGATTGTAGTAACTATTAGCTAAGAGTCAATGAGATTATGAGAGTAAAGATGAGCAAGGTCCAAGACAGATGGTGCTCTAGATGTGAAATTGAGTTCTAGTATAGCAACTTAGCCTAAGATAACTTAGTTGTACTTTAAGTCTAAGTTGACAAGGAGAACTTGATGGAGTTCTTGTTTAATTCCTATATACTACTTATACAACTATTACATGGTTTATGTACTACTTTCCCACACTCATTATATAACTCTATTATGTGATATCACACTAATTTATGATATGTTATATAATACTTTTCTATACTCTTTTCTTGTGTAATAAGTCCAAAAAAGTAAAGTAAAGTAAATAATGACTTAGCTGTTTTGCCAAGTTAAGATATCTGACTTCAACTCTATGATTAACTTAATGTTCCTTCAATACAACAGTACTGTATTCCATAACTATTACTTAATTTTCAGTGAGCACAAACCTTTAGATTATGTCCCTTTTATAGTTGATATTAATATACAAGAAGAAGACTATCAAAATGTTAGAAATATATTAGTAAAAGATAATGATAAAGAAAATTATTTTCTTTAGGAGCTTTCTCATATACTACATAATACCAGTATCACTAACATTTACACTATTATAGACCTCAAAAGTGCAGTTAATGAATTTATGACAGTTACAGAAAGTCTATGGACTAACTACTCAAAGTACCCCAATATCACTAGACATTTCAAAGAATAGTGGAATACTAGGTACATCAAAAACATTGTTCAATACTATCTTACAAACAGTCTCTAAGACTGGAAAACATTTATAAAAATACTCAAAGATATAAAACAGAAATATTTTAATAAGAAAATTGAGAAAATTGTAGCAACCAAAAATAGACCATAGAACTTAATGAATTGGATAAAGAAAAAGTAACTCCCAATGAATAAAGTTATACAATTCAATAGATAATCATTCTTTCTATAACTCCATCCAAAATAGACCAGTAAATCTAAGTATTTTCCAAGAAATACTAACTGCTCTTGCTATTAAATGGCCTCTTTTCTCTGTTGTTGAACTATATAATATATTAACCAAGTACAACAATAACTCAATTACTAGACCCAATCATATATCTTAGCAATATCTAAAATCTATTCTAAGTAATTCTAAGTGTGCCACTAATATAGTCAATATAGTTAACTCATGTATTAGACTTAAGTACTAGCCTAAGTACTTCAAACAATTCATCTCCATTGTCATTCTCAAGTTTTACAGAATGAATTACAATTTGCTAAAGTTATTCTGCCCCATTGTTCTTCTCAGCACCATTAGTAAATTGATAGAAAAAGCCATCAGCAGCTGACTTTGAATACACTATTGCTTTAAGATTTCTTTATCTATATTAACTAGATAGTATCAAGCAACAATCCTCTACTGATACAAGCATCCCCTTCATCCACAATATTCATATAAAATAGATAAAAGGTCCAAGAACAAATGTTCTTGCTTTTGGTATAGTACAATTCTATTTATTTCTTAACTACTAGCTTCTTTTTATAATTCTTGTTAAAGTTAGTTTGAACACCAACATTGTAGAATTTCTCTTTTACTACTTTATAGACAAACATATCTAGTAGTAGAACTAAACTCTATATAAGCCTGCTTTATATTTTTTAATATTGGCTTATAGCCCCAAGTAATAAGTATTATCATATCAATGATGAGTTAGCTAAAATGGTAGTGTTGGAAGAGTGGAAAGGTAATAGAAGGATAATAGTATAAGTAAAATAGAAAAGTTAATGAAATAATAGAAAAGTTAATAGAATAATGTTTGAGCTTGGATATATTTATTATATTAAGTTTATTGCAATACAAACAGATGTGAAAGTCAAATAAGAATCATTCTTGCTACAGTTGTACTATAGACTAGTAGTCACATACTGTATAGTATACTACTACACCAAAAGAGCAATATTAGCAAGACTACTTGCTAATGAAAGTTCAGTTATTTATGTAGTTCTTTGAACAGGTATTTTATTATATCTCTATGTCACTATTTAGTAGTTACTTTTTTGTAACAGTCCTTATCACTTATCTACCTTGCCTGTAGCAACTTAACTTAAAATGATTTAATCGCACTTCAAGTCTAAGTTAACAAGAAGAATTTGATGGAGTTTCTATTAGACAAGGCTTTCACCTGTGTCTTTAGCATAGGCTTTAGCATTTACTAATTCTAAGTAGTGATAACTAAACTTATATCTGAATTATATAATTTTTTTATTTTCTCATTACTTATGTCCTAATATTATTTAAAGTGTTTTTAAGTCTATTGCAATATATACAATATAATTTTTACTATGGTCTAATACTGTTAAATACTTCTTTATACACTATATTGAGTGTCCTTTTGCTTTTTTGGCTCTGCTCTAGAAGAAGTACTGAAATATTCAATAGTGAAATACATCTTGAAAATGCTACATAAAGTTGTTTATGTAAAAACACTGATACTTTGAGATTAATTCCTATATGTTCTACTAACTGTTCTTGAGACTTGTTGATAGTCATGGCAAAGACTAGTCTAACTAGGAATTGAAGTCTTCTGAGTGGTACAGATAGTGTTTTTGTATTGGGTGACAGTCTAATTCTTGGAATCAATATAATCTCTCCTGCAAACTTTTTGTCCTTGTTAATAATTCTATACTAGAGCACTTTCCTTCTTATATTTAACACTACTATTCTTGTCCCATTACAAAGCCCTTCTCTTGGATCCAAGTTTCTTAGCAAGATAACTGGACAGCCAACTTTGAGACAAAATAAAGCAGGAGGCAATCTACCAATATTAAGTTGTTGAAGGAATTCTACAGGATAAGCATAGTGCATTCTATCTTTCTCAAGTACAGAGTCTACACTTCTCAGTATATGGACTTCTATATTTGGCCCTGGATTAAACTGTTGAAGAATAGCTTCATTAATATTGTATACTTTATTATTTTTAGAACAGAGAATGATGCAATCCAAAAAGTACTAGTTATCTTTAACCCCTTGATGGCTAATCCTTAGATAGACTCTGTTAATGAGAGTATTGAGATCAGCACAAAACATAAGCTAAGGAACTTGAATTATATTACTATCATCTATTGTTGTACCAGCACTAATTTCCAACAACCACTGAGCATAATAATTATTAGTTTCAGAATGGCCTAAGTGCATGTTATGTCTGAAATAAAAAAAACTTGATGTTTCTTCACAAATTTCCTCTACAAAGAAATGCTGCCACCACTTGTTGACATGTTTCTCCAGGTACAATAGACAAAGTTTGACAAAAATCCCCTCCAAATACCATAGTAATTCTATCAAATAGATGATCATTCTTTAGATAATATATCAATTCAACAGCTATCAAGTACAAGTGATCACTTACTTCAAGTAAGTCTCTTAGATATTGATCAACAGCATCAATGTTATACTTGTACTGCATAGGAACTTCATCCCAAATAATAACTTTAGTCTGCTAGATAACTGGAAACATGTAACTATTCTGTTTGAGTCTAGCCACAGAGTCCTCAATAAAAAAAAAGAGAAATCTTGAAGTACAAATGAGATATTCTTTCTCTATCTAGCAAAAGAGCAGCAATTCCAGATGATGCTATACACAGTACCACCTG
>Ga0154006_1000114_pt1 | contig 25628 bp, 24 predicted proteins | sample TSFL090MetaG_FD_104747 | JGI IMG/M metagenome (GOLD analysis project Ga0154006, IMG submission 104747) | Attine ant fungus gardens microbial communities from Florida, USA - TSFL090 MetaG | ecosystem: Host-associated > Fungi > Mycelium > Unclassified | place: USA: Florida, Wakulla State Forest...
CACCCGACGCCGCCCTCGCCACCTGCTCGACGTTCGTGATGTCCATTTCAACCGGCACGACGCGCGGACCACCGTCCGAAAGACTTTCCTTTTTTCGGACGCCCGCATAGACCTTGCGCGCGCCCCGCTCCAGCAACGCTTCAAGCAAGCCCGCACCTAGCCCGCGGTCGGCTCCCGTCACACATGCCACGCAGCCTTCAATTCGCATGACGGCCTCCCGAACTGGACTCATGCGCCAGATTGAAAAAGCGTTGCGAATTGACGCCCAGGATTTTCTCCTTCGCTGCGTCGCTCAATTGCGGATGATTCGTAACCAGATCGCCAACTACCTTCTCGCCGAGCGGGAACGGATAGTCCGAGCCGAGCAACACACGGTCTTCACCCATCGTCTCCACGAGCAACCGCAACGCACCGTCGCTGAAGACGGCACTATCGACATGGAAACGATCGACATACGAAGCTGGCGGATTCGGGCAGTTCTCGCGCACGATGTCTCGTTGCTCCCACGCGTTCTGCACGCGTCCCAACAGGAACGCAAAGCTGCCGCCGCCATGGGCGAAGCAAAGCTTGAGCGTCCTGGGAATGCGCTCGAACGCGCCCGAAAGAATCAGAGAGACGATGCTCAACTGTGTTTCGGCCGGCATGGCGACGAGCCAGGGCAACATCCACTTTTTCATGCGGCCGTCCGTCATCATGTCCCACGGATGCACCAGCACCGGTATATCGTCGTGCGCGCAATGTGTAAGAAACGTCACCAGTTGATCGTCGTCGAGATCGCGCGATCCCAGGTGATTGCCGATCTGCACGCCACGATGACCGGCACGGTGTGCGCGCGAAGCTTCCCGGCATGCCAGTTCGACGTCCTGCAGCGGCACTTGAGCCAGCGGCATCAGGCGCTCCGGTGCGTGCGAGCAGAATTCCAGCGCGCGATCGTTCATTCGCATGGCCCATTCATGCGCCGCCACCGCGTCGTACCGGTAGCCGAACATCACGGGCGTCGCGCACATCAGTTGGATGTCCACGCCGCATCGGTCCATTTCGGCAATCCGCGTGGCGGGGTCCCACAACGCTCGATAGACGGGCCGGAAATCACGCGCTCCGGTCATGATCATCCCGGTGGCGCCGTCCGGATCGACCCGGAGCCACGGCGCATGCTCTGGATCGAGCGTCCTTGCTTCTTCCCGCGAAATACGCGGAAAGAAGTGGGAATGCATATCGATTCGCACTGTCATGTTGGTTCGCTCTGGACGGGTTCGGTTAATCGGTTCGGCCTTGCTTGCCCGGATGTACGAAGCCGCAGCTTGGGCAGCGGCGCTTCTCTTCCGATTTGTAAAAAGCATCGAAGAGCGGCGGCAGATCGTTGACGATGCTCTTGAGCTGCAGTTCGACGCGATGAACGCGCGCTCCGCATGCGTCGCAATACCACTCGAATCCGTCCATGGTGCCGTCCGGACGTTGACGCTCTATCACGAGGCACGCGCTACCCGACTCGGGGCGCTGCGGCGAGTGACGTACGTGCGGAGGCAACAAAAACACATCGCCTTCGTTCAGTTCAACGCGCTCGCGCTTGCCGTCGATCCAGAGATTCAGGTATGCGTTGCCGCGCAATTGATAGAAAAACTCTTCGAGCGGATCGTCGTGGTAATCGGTTCGATGATTCGGTCCGCCCACCACGGTGACGATGAAGTCGCTGTCCTGCCATATCTGCTGGTTGCCAACCGGCGGCTTCAATAGATGCGCGTGTTCGTCGATCCAACGTTGAAAGTTGAATGGCTTTCCATAACTCAGCATGCTTGTCTCACTCAAAGGGATCGGTATGTCGATCCTGCGGTTCGCATTTCAGCGTGCGGGCACGTATGCAACTGCCTTCATCTCGATGAGCAGGTGCGGATGCGGTAACTGATGAACGGCGACAGTCGTTCGTGCGGGACCCGACTCGTCGAAATACTCCGCGTACACTTCGTTGTAGCCACCGAAATCGCTCATGTTCACGAGGAACGCCGAGATTTCGACGAGATTCGACAGGTCCGCGCCCTCGCTCTTCAGGATGTCGCGCATGTTTTCGATGACGGCGTGCGTCTGTCGGCGAATATCGAGCGCGGCAGTGCCGAATTCGTCGGCTGATGCGCCATCGATCGTGTTGTCCGGACGTCGTGAACTGGTGCCTGATACGAACAGAAAGTCGCCGGCTCGCGTGACATGCGGGAAGCGCCCGCGCGGCGTGGCCTTGCCCGGCACGACGCGCGCTGAAGTAGTCGGATTCATGCAATCCTCACGCAGACGTTCGTCAATTCGGAATAGAAGTCGAGCGAATGGCGGCCCCCCTCGCGTCCCAGTCCTGACAGTTTGGTGCCACCGAAGGGTGTGCGCAGATCGCGCACGAACCAGGCATTGACCCATACGATGCCTGTCTCGATCCGCTTCGCGACGCGATGGCCACGCGCAAGCTGTGTCGTCCAGATGCTTGCAGCAAGGCCATAAGCGCTGTCGTTGACGCGCTTCACGACCTCCTCTTCGTCATCGAACGGCGCGATGTGGCACACCGGTCCGAAAATCTCTTCCCGTACGCATCGGGCGGAATCCGGCAAGCCTGTCCAGATGGTCGGCATCACAAACGCACCGTCGTCCCGCGCGTCGCCAAAGCTCGGGGCACCGCCGCCGGTCACGACAGTCGCGCCTTCTTCGACGGCAAGACGGAAATACGACAGCACCTTGTCGCGATGACCGTGCGAAATGAGCGGTCCCATCGTCGTAGCGGGATCTTCCGGTGCACCGACGCGCAATGCTTCCGCCTGTTCCTTGAGCGCCGCGACAAAGCGCTCGAAGATCGGCCGCTCCACATAAACCCGCTCACTACACAGGCAGACCTGGCCGGCATTCGTGAAACTGGATCGGAGAACACCGGCAACCGCGGCATCGAAGTCAGCGTCTGCGAACACGACGGCCGCGTTCTTGCCGCCCAGCTCGAACGAAACCTCTTTCACGCCATCCGCAACGGCCTTCATGATCGTGCTGCCGGTGCGCGACTCGCCTGTGAACGTGATTGCACTGATATCCGGATGACGCGTCAGGAATTCGCCAGCCGCGTTCTGCCCGTGCCCATGAATCAGATTGAAGACGCCGGGCGGCAAGCCGACATCGTGCATGACTTCGGCGAGCAACGTTGCAGAGCTTGGTGTCTCCTCGGAGGGCTTGGCGACCACGCAGTTGCCCATTGCCAGCGCCGGCGCCACCTTCCAGGTGAACAACAGCAGAGGCAGATTCCAGGGCGAAATGATGCCGATCACGCCGAGCGGCTTGCGCGTCACGTAGTTGATCAGCTCGCTGCCGTCCGCCGCATGCGTTTCGAAGTACTCACCGCTCGCGGTGCGGACAAGGTCGGCAAAGGTCCGAAAATTGGCAATGCCGCGTGCGATGTCAAGCGTGCGGGCCTGCGCGACGGGCCGACCGGTATCGGCGACTTCAGCCGCCACGAACTCGTCAAAGCGGGCCTCGATGCCGTCCGCGATCTTGTGCAGCCATGCCGCCCGTTGCGCAGGCGTCGTGTCGCGCCAGCCAGCCTTCTGCGCTGCGTGAGCCGCACGTACTGCGCTATCCACTAGCGCGGCGTCTGCTTCGCAGACGTCGGCAAGCTTGCGACCGTCGACCGGACTCAGGTTTGGAAAGGTTGTGCCGCTCGCCACAAACTCACCGTTGATGTAATGGCGCAACAGCTGCCGGTCGCGCAAGGTCGAAGCCAATTGGGATGTCACACTCTTCTCCTGCTTGATTGATTTTGCCGTTCCGTGCACATGTCCGAGCGTGCATGGATCCTGACGCCTACCCGCCGGCGCTACCGGCATCGTTCATCGAAAAAATTTCCACCTGGGTCAGGCGATCGGCAGCGCAAGAACACGGTTCTGTTCGTCGACTGCAAGGCGGACGCAGTCGCCAGTTCGCACCGCGCGTTCGAGTCGCGCGACGACGTTCGGGCCGGCATCCGTCGTCACGCTGGCAAGAAGCACGTCGCCGCCGTCCTGTGCGCCGACGCGACGGCGCACGGTCGTCAATTCGCCGACACGGCCGCGTTCGACCACTCGCGCGCGCCACTCGACGCCGCCGCATTCAAAACAGAAATAGCGCGCAGGAAACACCGTCGAACCGCACTGCTTGCACTGGAATACCTCAAGTTTCATTGCACACCCCGCTCAACCGCTTCCAGCACGACGGCATTCGCACACATGCCGTAGCGATACTCGACCATTCCATAGCCACTCACGACCGCTAGCCGGGCATTCGGCACCTGCCGCTCCCCCGCACGTCCGCGCAGCTGTGTCAGCGCCTCCACGAGGCCATGCATGCCGCCCGCGGCTCCTGCCTGCCCGGCGGACAGTTGACCACCGGATGTATTTACCGGCAGGGCGCGCGATTCGACGCGCGCTATCATTGCGCGCAAGTCGCCGTCGGGCGCGAAGCCGAGATCGTCCAGTTGCGCAATCGCCATCACGGGATAGTCGTCGTAGACCGACACCATGTCGATGTCGTCGGGCGTGACACCCGCCTGCCGCCACAATTCGCCGGCGATCGCAGACAATGAAGTCTGCGTGCCATCCCCCGTCTGGTGGTCGCTGTTGTAGCGGCATTGCAGAGAACGCACACGGACGTTCCTGGCGCGACGCACGAGATCGGCGCGCGCGACGATCACGGCGTTTGCGCCGCTAACAACGGGGACGCAATCGAATCGTCCCAACGGATCAGCGATGATCGGCGCTTCGAGATAGTCTTCGATCGTCAGCGGCGTTCGATAGACTGCATTCGGGTTCAGTCCCGCCCAGGCGCGTTGCGCCACGCAAAGCGCCCCATAGTCGCGTCGGGTCAGGTTGTGACGCTTCGCGTGACGTTGTGTGAGCATCGCGAACAGTCCGTTCGGCCCACCGAGCTCAAGCGGCCGTAACCAGGTGCGCGTCGTCAGGTTGTAGTGATCGACCAGCTGCTTGAAGTCAGCCGGCTCGAATCGATCGCCGGACACCAGCGCAATCACCTTCGCGTCACCATGCTGAATCGCGCGTATCGCGTGCTGCAGCATGTTGATCGCGCTTGCTCCACCGTGACAATCGTCCATGCTCCAGCGCGGGCTGAGCCCGAGCCGCCACGCGAGATCGATGGCATGGTCCGGAGCCAGCGTAAAAGACGCTACGCCGAGTCCGTCGACGTCTTTCGCCGAGAACCCCGATTCGTCGAGGGCAGCGGCGAACGCCCGGGCAAGCAGGTCACCGGTGGAATCCGACGGCGCGTGTCGCCGGTACGGTACTTCCACCCCGGCTGTCAGCAGTACTTCGTCGCATTTCTCGAGTGTCATATTCGATCTCCTTGAGCGCGACGATCAACGTTCGCGACGGGCAACCGTCTCGTGGGTGAAGAACAGTGAGATCACGGTGATCATGCCGAGGGCCGCCATCAGCAGCGCCACCGGCCAGGCTGCGTGGTAGTGCGCGAGCAGCGCCGTCGCCAGCATCGGTGACAAGCCGCCTGCAAAGACCGACGACACCTCGTGACCAAGCGCCATGCCTGAGTAACGCACTTCCGTGCTGAACAGCTCGCCCATCAAGGCGGGTTGCGTGCCAAGCATCGCGCCGTGACACACAGCATTACCGAGCAGGAATGCCAGCCAGATGAGCGCCGGGACCTTCGTATCGAGGAGCCAGAAAAACGGAAACGCGATAATGACGACGCCCACGGCACCCATCATGTACACGGGCTTGCGGCCCAGGCGGTCGGACAGGCGGCCCCACAACATTAGCGTGACCAGCTCCACAGCCATCGAGACGATTACGCCTGCAAGCATGATTTGATTGGGGACGCCGATGAACTTCCCATAAACGAGCGCGAAAGCAATGACGATGTATGACGCGCCGTTTTCCGCCACGCGCAAGCCCATTGCCATCAGAACTTCCTTCGGATGGTTGCGGATCACATCGAGCACCGGCATCCGCGCCCTTCTGCCCTCGGCCTCGGCCTTGGCGAATTCGGCGCTCTCGGGCAACCTCGAACGGATGTAGACGCCCACGCCGAAAATCGCGACCGACAGCAGGAAGGGAATGCGCCAGCCCCACGCCATGAACGCGTCCTTCGGCAACATCTGCACGAGAAAGAAAACACTGGCCGACAGAACGAAGCCTCCGCCGACGCCGATCTGGCTCATGGACGCGTAGAATCCGCGCCGCTCGGGCGGTGCAGACTCGCTGATCATCAGCACTGCGCCCCCCCATTCCCCGCCGGCCGCGATGCCTTGCAATATGCGCAAGACCATCAGCAGCACCGGCGCCCACAGTCCGGCCTGCGAGTAAGTCGGCAGAAAGCCGATCAGGAACGTTGCACCGCCCATGATCGACAGCGTCCACACGAGGGCGCTCTTTCGACCATAGCGATCGCCGATGTGCCCGAACAGCGCGCCACCCAATGGACGAGCGGCGAACCCGATGGAAAAGCCCGCGAGTGCGGCAAGCGTGCCCACGAGCGGATCGGTTCCTTTCGGAAAGAACAGCTCACCGAAAACGAGCGCCGCGGCGGTGCTATACAGGAAAAAGTCATACCACTCGAGCGCGTTTCCCGCGACGGACGCGAGCACGATTCGCCGCAGGGATCTTTCGTCGACAGAAACCGCCGGGGGCTCGGGCGCCACTTGAGGGGGCGCGCTTGCGGCAGAAAACGTTCTCATGCTGGTCATGGGTGGCTCCATGTGGTTATTCGAGGTGTCCTGATTGCTGCCGTCTCGGTTGGCAAGCGTTGAAGCGGATCGCCCTGTCCCGAACTTGCCCGCCGTACCTTCCAGGAAATAGTGCCCCTTACCTCATCGACGCTTGAGCTGGTATCCAGACAATTCCAGGTCCCACGTCGTGGCGGTCACGCCGGTTTCCCGTAACTTGAATTTCTGGATCTTTCCGTTTTCCGTCTTCGGCAGCTCTTGCTCGAAATCCAGATAGCGTGGCACTGCGAAGTATGGCAAGCGCGGTTCGCAGTAGCGGATCAGATCGAGCGGTGTCAACGCCTCGCTTTCTCGCAGCCCGATCACCGCCATCACTTCATCTTCGGCGAGCGCCGATTTCACGGCGAACACCGCTGCGGTCTCGACCGAAGGATGGCTCAACAGCACTTGCTCGACCTCGTATGAGGAGATGTTCTCGCCGCGGCGGCGGATCGCGTCCTTCTGACGATCGACGAAACGGAAATAGCCGTCGGCCTCGCGTATGACGCGGTCACCCGTGTGGAACCAGAGATTGCGCCAGGCCTTCACCGTTTCGGCCGCCATGCCCAGATAGCCGTTGGCAAAGGAAAACGGCTCGTTGGCACGCAGGATCAGTTCTCCAGGCTCGCCGTCAGGTACCGGCCGATCGTGCTCGTCGACGACACGCGCTTCGAAGCCTCGAGCCAGCCGGCCCATATATCCCGGGCGTCGAACGCTCGCGACGCCGCCGATCACTGCATTGGTTTCCGTTGAGCCGTACCCATCGATCAGTGCAATGCCGCAGCGCGCCGTGAATTCTTCCTGGAAATGTCCCGGCACGCCCGGCGCGAGCGCGACACGTACCCGATGTTGACGCTCGTTCGCAGTTGCCGGCCTGCCCAGCAGAATGGGCACCATCGCACCGAGTACGAACGTAACGGTTGCTTGCGTGGCCACCAACGCGTCGAAGAAGCCGCTTGCGGAGAAACGCCGGCCCACGACGAGTTGAGCATCGTGCAACATGGCCTGAAAAAAGCTGTTGAGTGCGTTTGTATGAAACAGCGGCAAGCACGTGTACAGGACGTCGCCTGCGACAACGCCCAGATCATGCGCCGTGTTGTATCCCCACCAGTAGAACTGGGCATGCGGGCAGATCACCCCCTTGGACAACCCCGACGTTCCGGATGTATAGAGCACGGCGAAAGCATCGCCGTCTTCGACGTTCGCGGCCGGAATCGGCTCTGCTACCGGCGGAAGCGGAGCCGTGCTGTAACGGGGCGCAACCGAATCCGCCGCCGGTTCGTCGATAAGCCAAATGTGTTCGAGGGGAAGATCTCGCGCCGCAAGCGCATGCACGACATCGACCAGATGCGCTTCGGCGACCAGCAAGCGCGCGCCGGAGTTACGCAGAATGTGCTCGAGTTGCGGACCGCGCGACGCGGTGTTGATTGGCACGACCACCGCGCCGAGCCAGCCGCAGCCGAGGACGATGTCCATGAACTCCGCACGGTTTCCGCAGAGCAATGCGACGCGATCACCGCGCTTGATGCCATGAGCGGCCAGTGTGCCGGCTCGGCGCGCCGCGACCTCGATGGCATCGGCGCCGCTCCATACCGTGGTTCCGTCCGAAAAAAGCGGTCTGTCGGCATTTCGGGCAACGCGCGCTGCCAGCAAGGCCGGCAGCGTGCGCGACGAAACAACCGCGGGTTCGTCCGCACACTGTTCGACGATCGTATCTGTCAGTTCCATGAACTCTTGCCTCTCCTATGTGTGAGGCCAGTCTAGGTTCCGCTAAGATATCGGTCAAATCGATCAATTTTAGGGTGTGCATAGACGTGATCAATTTCCATAGTATCGATCTCAACCTGCTGCGCGTGTTCCAGGTGATTCTCGAAGAGCGCAGCCTCACGCGGGCGGCGCAGCGGCTGCATTTGTCGCAGCCCACGATCAGTTATTCGCTGGGACGTCTGCGCTCCTTGTTCGATGATCCGCTTTTCGTACGCACGCCTGATGGAATGTTGCCAACGGCGACCGCGGAAAGATTGGCCGTCCCGCTCAGCAACGCCATCGCGTCGATCCGCGAAGCATTGCGGCAAAGCGAGGAGTTCGATCCCGCGACGAGTACGCGCGAGTTTCGCCTGGCAATGTCCGACATCGGCGAGCACGTTTTCTTGCCGCGCATTTGCGAGAAATTGCAGTGCGTTGCACCGGAGGTGCGGTTAGCGGCCGAGCAAGTGCCGCTGCGCGAGGTCGAGGAGAAATTGCGACTTGGGCAGATCGATCTCGCTATCGGCAATCTTCCGTCGCTCATGCCGGTCACAAACCACGCGCTGTTGTTCCGTGATGAGTTCGTGTGCATGACGCGAAGGCGCGACGGACTGCCGGTCCGGAAGTTGTCACGGCAAAAGTTTCTGGAATTCCTGCATGTGAGCGTGACAACCAGCGACAGCAGCCACCTTGCGATCGACGATATCTTGCGCACGCAGGGTTTGCACAGGCGTATTGCGCTACGCGTGCCCCATTTCACGGTTGTGCCGCAGATACTGCAGCGCACGAACTGGATGGTGACGCTCCATAAAGGCGCGGCGCTCATGTTCAATGAAACAGGCCAGTTCTCGATCTATCCAATGCCTGCGGAAATTCCTGACATTGAATCTACCGTCCATTGGCATCGCAACTTTGACAATGACGAAGGGATCCGTTGGTTCCGCGAACTCGTCATCGAGACGCTGCATCGCGATTGAACCTGCGTCGATGTCGCTGACCTTGTGGGTCGGCAAGCGCGTCAGGACGTCCTTCAGATAGGCGAGCGGCTCGAGACCGTTCAGTTGCGCCGAGCGGATCAAGCTCATGACGGCGGCCAACCGCATCGATGAGCTGCTGCCGTGGAACGTGGCACCGTCGCTGCCGTCAACAGCTCGCGTCGAGCCCATCCGATAGCGTCGCGGATCTCCACCGTCAACAACCTGCACTACGGTGCTGCTCGGACGCTTATATCCATTCTGGATCTGACCGTTAACCAGAATTAGTCCCGGTCGGAAGTGGAGATTTCCGGCCGCCGAATGTGCTCCATGTCGATTCCATCGCCCAGGTTTCGTCCCGCCGTCCTGCAACGGACGCCGAACGGCCCGGTTGACGCTGACGGGATGCGGGCGCCGATGCAGCGCGCGACCTGGCGGCTCCTCGCGCAACATGCGCCGCGGCGAGCCTGGATGCGTCAGCGCGTGACGCGATCGATTGCCCTGCCGCCAGGCTATCCACACGCGTTTTCGAATCGGCCAGTTTGGAAATTAAATAAAGCTATTGTGATAAGAAAAGTTATCCAGATAGCGTCGAGCAGCGAGCGAAGTACGCGACTCGATACGAACAAACCAACGCGCAGCATTCGAAGCATTTGACCGCGCAAACGTCCGGATTCGCGACGATTCGACGCGCGTCATTGCACGATTGCAGGCTCGCGGGCGGTCACGCCGATCCGCGCCTGCCAGCACCGCCGCCGCTTCGATCGCCGCCGCGGCCGTCCCGGCACTCCCCGCATTTGTTCCGGCGACGCAAGACTGCTGGTCCACGGTGGGTATTCGAACTCCAGCCCGACGCGCCTAGAGTCCCGGGTTGCCGCCGCCGGGGCAATGGCCATTCCGGCGGGCGTCTGCCCTGCCCGCCGTGAAATCTCTCTTCCGCATCGTTCTTTCAATATAAGGGATTGATCGTCGCGGCGCCTTGTCCGGCAAGGCCCGACACGATCCGGATACATTGAAATACAAAATATCGTATGCGATTTAATCGAATACGCTTGACGAGGTTCGACACCTCGACGAAACTGCATCGCATGCGATCGAATCGCATCAGAGAAACACCTTCCAACCTGACGGAGTGAACGATGAGCAAGATCGAAAAAGTGTTGTACACGGGCAAGACGCACACGACTTCCGGTGGCCGCGACGGTGCGGCGCGCAGTTCCGACGGCCGCCTCGATATCCAGTTGTCGTCGCCGGGCAGCGCCGGCACCGGCACGAATCCCGAGCAACTGTTCGCGGCCGGCTGGTCGGCCTGCTTCATCGGTGCGATGCAGCTCGCGGCACGTGCGGCGAAGGTCACGCTGCCGGCCGATCTCGCAGTCGATGCCGAAGTGGATCTGGGCATGGGCGGCAACGCGTACTTCCTGCAGGCCCGCCTGAACGTGAGCGTGCCGGGGCTCGATCGTGACGTCGTGCGGCAGATCGTCGATACCGCGCATCAGACCTGCCCCTATTCGAAGGCGACGCGCGGCAACATCGACGTCGAGATCCGCATCGTTTGAGCATTGCCTCGGGCGGCCCGATGCCGCTCTCCCGAATGTCCTGCCATTTTCTTGTCGAGGTAATTGATGAAAACCCAACTGATCGCTGCCGTTCTCGTCGCCGTATCCGCCACCGTTGCCGCGCCGGCCTTTGCCGGTGAAGCCGTCGTGACACGTGCACAAGTGCGTGCCGAGCTCGTCCAGTTGCAGCAAGCCGGCTATGTGCCGGGCCGCGCGAACGATCCGCACTATCCGGACGACCTGCAGGCCGCGCTGACGCGTATCCACGCGAACGACACCGTCGCGGCCGATGCGGCGACGTCCGGTGATGGCGGTGACGCCGCGGCCGTCACGCAGTCGGGCAGCCGTTCCGTCACGCGTGTCGCCGAACGCTCGATCTACTTCGGACACTGAACGGCACGACGAAGTCGACGATACCGCCCATCAAATAAAGCGCATGCGATGTAATCGTATGCGCTTTTGATCGTGTGCCACGGATGTGGATGATCGCGTCTATGCTGTGCGACGAACGCCTTCAATCAAGGAGCACGCGATGCGGGAAGCAACGACGGGGCAAAAAGAAAGCGGATCGCATCCGCTCGACAACGCCGTGTGGAATGCGCTCACCGGCGAGCAGCATCGTTTTGCGCTCGGCGACGAGCGTGCGCGGCGATTTCCGCCGGCGCTCGCGCCATTTGCCGGCATGGCCGACCGCAGCGTCGCTGCTTTCGACGCATTGCGCGGACTGCTCGACGCGCACGGGCCGGCGTCGTTGGTCACGCCGGACGAGATTCCGACGCCTGCCGGTTTTTCCGTGGTCTGGCGCGCGATGCTGCACCAGATGGTCTGGCAGGGAACGCTCGACGACGTGAATCATCTGGACGCTGTCCCGCTGACCGAAGCCGACGTGCCCGAAATGCTCGAACTGATCGCAGCGACTGAGCCGGGGCCGTTCGGCCCGCGCACGGTCGAATTCGGCGGTTATCTCGGTGTCCGCAGACAGGGCCGGCTGGTGGCGATGGCCGGTCAGCGTCTGAGGGCCGGCGGTCATGTGGAAATCAGCGCCGTGTGCGTGGATGCCGCCTTCCGGGGCCAGGGCCTTGCGGCCGGATTGATCCGGTCACTGATCGCGACCATTCGCGCGCACGGGGAAACGCCGTTTCTGCACGTGCTCTCGACGAATCACGTCGCGATCGAGCGCTATCTGACGCTCGGCTTCGTGATGCGCCGCGACATGCATTTGCTGGTGCTGGGGCGTGAGGATACCGGCACGAGACAGCCGTAAGCGCCAGCCGCGAGAAACCGGTCGCAGCGATGCGCAAGCCCTGACGGCGGGCGATACGCGGGAATGACTGAGAGATCCGGCCGCACTCGCGCCGCCGGCTGGACATCGCAATTGCGCCTATGCGCCTATGCGTCGCCTCTACTCGTCGATCGAATCGATCAGGTTGCCGCGCAGCGTGACGATCGCCTTTTGCATCTTCGCGAATTCGTCGGGTTTCAGCCCGGTGGCTTCGACCAGGTCCATGTCGAGCCCCTTCTCGCGCACGCGGCGGCCGCTTTTCGTCAGGCTCACGAGCACCTGGCGCTCGTCGGACGGATCGCGGTGCCGTTCCAGATAGCCCATCGCCTCGAGCTTCTTCAGGATTGGCGTCAGCGTGTTCGATTCGAGGAACAGCTTTTCGCCGAGCTGCCCGACCGTCTGGTTGCCCTCCTCCCACAGCGCAATGATCGTGATGTATTGCGTGTACGTCAGGCCGAGCGCTTCGAGGATCGGCTTGTATGCCTTGCCGAATGCGAGATTCGTCGAGTAGATCGCAAAACACAGGAACTCGGACAGCTTCGGCGTGGCGGACGATGGTGCTTCGGTCGGTTTCATGAGCGCTCTCCATCGACACAGGATGGTGTCGCAGATGAACGCATTATATATCGCGTGCGATCTTATCGGAAGCATGGTTATCGCTTCCAATCAAGAGGATGCGACATACGCACTGCCCGCCTGGCGCTCAATCTCGGCCGCCCTGACTTCGACCCCGACCGTCTCCGGTCCGCTGCCGGCTGATCGACAGCAGCGAACACTGCACCGGATGCGCGATTTCGGTCGCGAGGCCGCCCGCTGCGAACAACACGACCATCAGCCAACGCTTCATGCGTCCTCCACGACGGAAAGGCTCGCGCCGTCGGCGATGGCTGCCTCGAGCGCGTACGGATCGACGCCTTCGAGGCAGCCGAGATTGACGCGCCAGCACGCGGGATCCTTGCGTGTCTGATGGAACGGATAGACACCGCACCGGCTGCAGAAGTAGTGATGGGCCGTGCGCGTGTTGAAACGGTAGCTGGTGAGTGCACCCTCGCCCGCGACGATCTTCAGGTCGGCCGCGTCGAACATCGGGCTCATCAGCGCGCCGCGACGGCGGCAGAGGCTGCAGTTGCAGCGAACCGCGGGCGCAAGTGCGGTCCGGACTTCGAATTTCACGGCCCCGCAATGGCAGGATCCTTTGAACCATGCAGCAGACATGTCGTGCTCCTCGACTGGTGATGTCTGCTTTATAGCGGGCCCAGGCCGACGCGTTGTATCGCACTGTATCCGCGCCGCGCGCGGATACAGAACATTGCAAATCCGCGGCTGGCGATGCGCATTGCCAGGCATGCGTCGCTCGCCGGCACGCGCGGCGCGGGGCGGCCGGAAAATCAGTCCAGCGCGTGCTGCAAACGCGATATGGCTTCCCGCGTCTCGCGCTCGAGCGTCGCGAACAGTTCCGCCGCCGGCAGCGACCGGACGAGCGGCGCCGCTTGTCCGGCCCACTGCGCGCCGTAGCCGAACTCGCCTTTCGCCTTCGCGGCCGCATGCAGCGCCTTGCCCGCGTCATACGCGATCGGATAGGCCGGTGTGGCCGGCGCGCGCGGATCGTCGCCGAGCGCGGTCAGCCGGTTCGCGATGCCGCGCGCGATCCGACCGGAAATCGCGGTCGTGAACGTCGTGCGGCGCGCCGCGTCGCCAAGGAGCGCGCGGCGGTAACCGTCGTCGATCGACGTCTCCGGGCACGCGACGAACGCGGTGCCGAGTTGCGCGGCCTGCGCGCCGAGCGCGAGCGCCGCGGCGATCCCGTCGCCGTCCATGATGCCGCCGGCGGCGATCACCGGCAGCGCGCATTCGCGCACGATCAGACGTGTCAGCGCGAACGTGCCGAGGCGGTCGTCTGGAGCGGCCGGGTCGAACACGCCGCGGTGTCCGCCAGCCTCGATGCCCTGCGCGACGATCGCATCGATGCCGGCCGCGGCGATCTGCCGGGCTTCGTCGGGATGCGTCGCGGCCGCGAACAGCGTGATGCCCGCGCGCTTCAGCCTGGCGATCGCCTCGTCGGACGGCAATCCGAAATGAAAGCTGACGACCGCCGGCTTTTCCTCGATCAACATCGCGAGCATCGCATCGTCGACGACGAAGCTCGTGTAGATCTCCGACAGCGACGCCGGCGGCGCCGCGCCCTGTTCGCGGAACGCAGGCGCGAGCCAGTCGAGCCATGCGCGTTCGACGGCTGCGTCGGCACGGGCCGGCTGGTGGCAGAACAGGTTGACGTTGAACGGCCGCTCGGTGAGCGCGCGCGTGTCGCGAATCATCTTGCGCGCGCCATCGACGTTCGTCGCGCCGACGCCGAGCGAGCCGAGCCCGCCCGCGTTCGACACGGCAGCCGCCAGCGCGGGCGTGCTGACACCGGCCATCGGCGCCTGGATGATCGGGGTGCGGATGCCGAGCGTGCGTAACAGCGTCCGGTTATCGGTCGAGGGAATCATGTCGTGCGTCTCCTGTAGGCGGCGCGAACGCAAACGGAAAGCGTGCCGCGGGCGACACGCGCGTTGTGCCGGCGGACCGGCGGTATGAATTCAGCGCTCAGGATAGCGGACCGGGAAAACGCCTCCAAGTCTGCCGAACGGGATATGTGCCGCCGAGCCGCTTCGTGAAATACTGCGGCCACGTGTCCTTCCGGAACCCGAGATGACCGAAATGCCCGTGGTGCCGTCGTTCTGTTGCCCCATCAAGGGGGGCGCGCTGGCGTGCGTCGTCGCATGGCTGGTTGCCGGGCCACCGATGACGGCGTCTGCCGCGGATTTCCCCGGCGGGTCGCCCGAGCCGGCGGTCCACACGCCGCAACGCATCCTGTTCGTCGGCGACAGTCTCACGCATGGCCGTTACACACCCGTGCGTTCGTACGGTGCGATGCAGGCCGGCGGTCAGGCGGCGGGCGTCGCCGCTGCGCAGGTCGTCGACGAAAACTTCGGGCAGACCGGCGCCCGCGCGGAACGCGAACCGGGCCCGTGGGGCGGGATTCCGGGCCTCTTCGCGCGTTTTGCCGTCGAAGCCGGGCTCGACTACGACGTCCATCTGGAGGCGATGTCGGCGACGAGTCTCGCGAAACATGGCCGCGTGGCATCGAACGTCATCGACCGGCCAACGTGGGATGCGGTCGTGCTGCAGGAGTTGAGCGCGAAGCCGCTGCCGTTCGCGCTGACGGGTAGCCGCGCCAGCGATCCGGCCGGTTTTTGTGGGAGCGTCGCCAAGCTCGCGAGCGGTATTCGTGCGGCGGCGCCGCAAGCGCGTGTCTACCTGTATGAGGCCTGGCCGAGCGCCGATCGTGCGAAAGCGCTCGCGGGTGAGCCGGGCAGCGAGGGTTTCCGCGCCCGCTACCTCAATCGGATCGCCGACATCGTCGCCGCGTATCGCGATGCCTTCGAAGCCGCGCGGCGGACCGATCCGTCGATCGTCGCCGTCGCGCCGGTCGGCCGGGCGTGGCAGCGCGCGTGGGCGACCGGTGTTGCCGATCCCGATCCGTATGCGCCGTCCGGCGCGCCGCTGCTGTGGTATGGCATCCACGCGCAGAACGACCCACCGATCTCGCGGCCCGATTATCTGCATCCCGGCGTGCTGGGCGCTTACCTGAGCGCGCTCGTGCTGTTCCAGCAGATCGCCGGTGTCGACGTCCGCACATTGGGCCCGCGGGAGCAAGCCGCCGCGCAGCTCGGCATCGCGCCTGACATGGCGGTAAAGCTGCAGGCCGTTGCGTCCGATACGGTCCGGCATGAACGGGCCGACGCCGCTGTCGATGCCAGTGCCGGTGCGACTGCAACGACCGCACGTCCCGACCCGTGCGCGTCGCCATGAACGAACGAGCGGCAACGATGCGTGCCGCGATGCGTCGCAGCAATCGATAAACGCCGACGCATGCAGGATGCCGCGCCGGCCGCTCCGTCGCGCGGCGCCGGCCGGCGCCAGCAGATACCGAGCCGAGCGGTACCGCATCACCGATCGCGGAACACGCGCAACATGACCCATGGTTTTCCCTGCCCTGGCGTACCCGCAGGGGCTCGCCTGCGATCCGACGCCCGCCCCGCGGGCGTTCCGCAGCCTTTCTGCGCGGGAAAGGACGCTTGAAGCATCCGCAATTATCGCGCCGCGCAAATTCACCCACCATGTTTCGGACGATCGGCGCAGCCCGCGCATCCGGCCTTTCGCGGACCTTGCGGGCTTCGCCATCGCATCGCGCGACCGGGCCCGTGATGCAGGCCGCGAACGGCCGGGTGTCGCGCCACGGTAAATCGATAATCAGGAGACACGATGAACAGCCAATCCCTCGATCTTGGCGGCACCGCGGGCAGACCCGCGTCCGCCGCACCGTCCGAGGCTCGGGCCGGTGCCGATGCGACGGCCCTTCCCGACCGCGGCGTCACGCTCGGCGAATTCATGGACGACTTGCCGGTCGGTGCGCTGCACCGCTTCGTCGTCTGGGTGATCGGCATCGGGCTGTTCTTCGACATGTACGAGATCTTCCTCGTCAGCACGATCGGCTCCGCATTGCAGAACGAGTACGGGCTGAGCCGGCAAAGTGGCGATTTCAAGCTGCTGCTTGCGTCGGCATTCATCGGGATGTTCGTCGGCGCGCTGTGTCTCGGCAGCCTCGCCGACCGTATCGGCCGGCGCAAGGCGTTCATGATGACGCTCGTCTGGTACAGCGCGTTCTCGCTGATCGGCGCGTTTTCGGTGAATGCCGACATGCTGGTCGCATGCCGGTTCCTGACGGGCATCGGCGTCGGCGCGATCTACCCCGTCGCCGACAGCTTCCTGTCGGAAATCCTGCCCAGGGAAAAGCGCGGGCGGCTCGCCGCGTGGGCCTATACGACTTCGTACATCGCGGTGCCGCTGGTCGGCTTCCTCGCGCTGTGGCTCAATCCGCTGCATGTCGCGGGCGTGGCCGGCTGGCGCATCATCCTCGCGATCGGCAGCCTCGGCGCCGTGTACGCGCTGTTGGTCCAGCACCGGCTGCCGGAAAGCCCGCGCTGGCTGCTCGCACAGGGCCGCACCGCCGATGCGCATGCGGCCGCGCGGCGCTTTGCGGACAGCGCCGGCGTGCGCGTGCCCGATCAGTTCGCCGCGTCGGCCGCACCGCAGCGTCCGCTGAGCCTCGGCGAGCGTATCGCGCTGCTGCGCCGCCGGCCGTACGGCGCGCGTTACCTGATGCTCGCGGTGTTCCACCTGTTCCAGGGCTTCGGCTATTACGGCTTCGGCACGCTCGCGGGCACGGTCGTCAAGAGCCGGGGATTCGACGTGACGGACAGCACGCTGTTCATCGCGCTGTCGTTCATCGGCTATCCGATCGGCTCGTTGCTGTCGATTCCGCTGTTGAACTGGATCGAGCGCCGCACGCTCGTGATCGTGTCGATCCTGTCGATCGCCGCGTTCGGGCTGTGCTTCGCGTATTCGGGCAATACGGTTCTGATCGTCTGCTTCGGCTTCCTGACGACCTGCGCATCGAACGTGTTCAGCAACGCGTACCACGTGTACCAGGCGGAGATCTTCCCGGCGCGCGTGCGCTCGACCGCGATCGGCAGCACGTATGCGCTGTCGCGCATCGTCAGCGGCGTGCTGCCGTTCGTGCTGCTGCCGGTGCTGGCCGAGCACGGCGCGGGCGCGATGTTCGGCGTGATCTCGGTCGCGCTCGGCATCGTCGCCGTCACGCTGCGCGTGCTCGGGCCGCTGACCACGCGGCGCAGCCAGGACGACATCAACCCGGTATGACGCGGCCACCGGCACGAGGCATGCGCATGCGTGCCCCGTGCATCACGCGTGACGCGCGTCGAACGCATTCCGCCCGTTCAACGCGCCGACATGAAATCGAACAGCTTCGCGATGTCGGTGGTCAGCACGGTGCCGGCCTTCACGCCGACCCATAGCGTGCGCGTCGCCCATGCGTCGTCGAGCTTCACGACGCCGAGCCGCGCCGCGCGCTCGCTCGTCACCGCATCGCGCGGCAGCACGCCGATTCCAAGCCCGGCCTCGATCATCCGGCTCACGCCATCGAAGTTCGAGACCTGGATGCGCAGCTTCAATGAGCGCTCGGCCGCGAACGCGGCGTCGGTCATCCGCGCGAGCAGCGAACTGCCGTCGCTGAGGCCGACGTAATCTTCATCGAGCGTATCCGCGAAGCGGATGCTGTCGTGCGCGGCGAAGCGATGCGCGCGCGGCACGAGCAGCACGAGCTCGTCGCGCCGGTACAGCCGGCGTTCGATGCCGGGCGCCGGCACGTTGTCGGCGAACACGCCGAGATCGGCCTTGCCGGACCCGAGCGCATCGACGATCTCGTGGCTCAGCCGCTCCTCGAGGCTGACCTTGATGCCCGGGTTGCCGGTGAGGAACGCGGCGAGATCGGCCGGCAGGAACTGGACGATGGCCGACGTGTTGGTCCACACGTGGATGTGGCCGCGCACGCCCGCGACGTAGTCGCTCATCTCGTGCGCCATCCGGTTCACCTGCTCGATCACCTTCGCCGCATGGTCGAGCAGCGCGCGGCCCGCGGGCGTCAGTTCGACGCCGCGCGCACGCCGGACGAACAACGCACTGCCCGTCACGCTTTCGAGTTCCGCAATCCGCTTGCTGACCGCGGACAGCGTGAGCTGGCCATGTTCGGCTGCCTTGGTGAGGCTGCCGTGCTCGGCGACGAGCGCGAACACGCGCAGCGACTGCAGATCGAAATGAAGCGGGTTCACCATGTCGTGGGTCCTGGGGGAAGCTGTGCGTCGCGCGCGGTCAGTGCCAAAGCGGCCTGATGCCGATCATACGCGCGGCCGCGCAGCCGCGAAACGGCCCGGACAGCGCGACGTCATCGCCAGCAATGCCGCGAGCATCGCGCTGTCCGGCTTCGCGAGACCGTCGAGCACCGAGAAATGCTGCATGCCCGGCAACCATGCGCGCGCAACGCGTTCGCCGGCCGCAGCGCAGCCAGTCGAAGCGCTGCGCGGGACGCGGGCCGTAACGCAGGTCGCGGCTGCCGGGTGTCGCGTCGTACGGCGCTGCGCTGCAGGCCTGGCAGGACGCGAGCACCGCCGGAAAGTCGGGAATCGCCTTCGTGTTCAGGTAGGCGGCATCGAGTGCCGCGCGGTCCATGCCGCGATAGAGGATCGTCATTCGGGAAGCACCTGGTCGGACTGCGGATGCGCGGGCCCCGCGCGGAGCCCGCTGCGAAGGCGGCGGACAGGCCGACGCCGTTGTCCCATTATCCGCAGCACGGGCGGGCCTGACTATCCGGAATCGGCGGGCGCGGTACGCGCTGGTCCGCTTCCGGCGAAGGACTGCGGCGCAGCGTGCTGCGCATTGCATGAGTGCGTGGGCATGAGGCATCACCGCGGCCCTGATGATTACGATTCGGCGCAGTCACATCCGGTGCCCGGTGCCGTCCATGGCATCGTTTTTTCCGATGTACGGAAGGCACGGTGAAATTGTTCGTCGGCGTACCGATGACAACGATATCCTCTGCCTCGACTTCCCCGATCAACTGCTCCGAAAGCTGCGTAGCCGCGTCCGCCTGCGCGCAAGCCAGCGCGCCTGGCGAAGACAAGGTCATGGCGTAGCCGTGCATTGAGCAGCTGGCGGATACGCAAATCGTCGCAAGGTGGGCTGTTGATGGGCTTTGCCAACTTTGCGACAGCCGAAGAAGCGACAGCAGCCGTTCAGCGTTTGCGACGCGTACCGTGAGCGAGGCACCCTTCTCGGCGGCCCGAGCCGTGCGGTAAATCGCGTGTGGATGACGGATTGCAGCCCACCCCGACCGGGTGACCAGCCGAAAAAAAACTTGCGCGCCAAAACTGCGACAAATACAATCGTAGTTATCGGCAGGCGTGATGCCGCCGTCACTTCGATCATCGGATCAGGAGCAGCAAGACATGAAACAACGCATTCTCGTTATTGGCGCCGGCTTTGCCGGTACGTGGAGCGCACTGGCTTCGGCCCGGCTGCTCGATATGGTCGGGCGCACCGACGTGGAAATCGCCCTCGTCGCGCCCGAACCGATTCTGCACGTCCGCCCTCGTCTCTATGAGCAGAATCCCGCTGGCATGAAGGCCCCGTTGCTGGACCTCTTCAAGACCGTCGGCGTCCGGTTCATTCAAGGCAAGGTCCGGCATATCGACGTCGAAAAGCGGCAAGTGACCGTTGAAGATATCGGCGCCGACACTGCGCGCCACGAGCTCGACTATGACCGTCTGGTGCTGGCGGCGGGCAGCCGTCTGTTCAGCCCGCCGATTCCCGGCATCGAGGAGCACGCGTTCAACGTCGACCAGATCGCCGACGCAACGAGGCTCGAAACGCATATCCATGGATTGGCGAACCGACGTCCAGGCGTCGGGCGCAATACGGTCGTGATTGCCGGCGCCGGTTTTACCGGCATCGAGACTGCGGCGGAAATGCCGGCCCGCCTGCGTGAAGTCCTCGGCCAGGAGGCGGACGTGAACGTCATCATGGTCGAGCGCAATGATGCGATCGGTCCGGATCTCGGTCCTGGGCCGCGGCCGGTCATTACCCGGGCGCTGACCGAGTTGGGCGTGACATGGAAGCTCGGATCGGGTGTGGCATCGATCGATGCGCAGGGCGTGACGCTGGAAAGCGGTGAGCGTATTGAAGCGGATACCGTCGTCTGGACCGCGGGCGCCCGCGCGAATGCGCTCACCGCGCAGATCCCCGCCGAGCGCGACGCCTTCGGACGTCTGCATGTGGACAGCAACCTGAAGGTCAAGGGCGTCGATGCCGTCTATGCAACGGGTGACTGCGCGCGCGCCGCCACCGACGACGAAGGCAACCACACGATGATGGCCTGCCAGCATGCAATCAGCCTCGGCCGCTCGGCGGGCCACAACGTAACGGCAGACCTGCTGGGAGAGGCGCCCATTCCGTATAGCCAGCCCAAATACGTGACCTGTCTCGACCTCGGGCCCTGGGGTGCCGTCTATACGGAAGGCTGGGATCGCCAGGTCATGCTGACCGGCGCAGAGGCCAAGAAGCTGAAGACGGAAATCAACAGCGTGTGGATCTATCCGCCCAGCGGCGCCGACCGTGCCGCAGCACTGGCCAGCGCGGATCCCCGCCTCGTCGTGGTGGCCTGATCAGGCGCGCTTGCGGCCACGGCCGTTGGTCGGCTCGGCTTTTTCGCCGCGCCGGTTGACGGCCCGATCGGACAACCATTGCACGACTTGCGTACCGAAGGCGGCCGGAGCCTTGTCTTCGGTGCGCTGCGCGAGGTCGGCCAGCGTGTGCCGCTTGAGCTCCTCACGCATCGTTTTCTCCGCTGCCTGCATCACTGCGTGGATCGAGCAGACACCCCGCGTTGCCCAGGCCGGCACGTCGTCGCCAAATACGGCGCAGCGCGCACGGATTTCACGGCAATCGAACAGCGCCTTGTCGCCGTCGATGGCGACCACCACGTCATGGACGGTGATGCGATTGGCGGGCCGGGCCAGCCTGAAACCGCCCTTGATGCCCTCCGTGGCGACCACGAGCCCTGCCTTCGCGAGTTTGGTGAACAACTTCGCGAGGAAGTCGGCGGGAACGCCCTGCAATTCGGCGAGATCGCGCACACTCGCTTCCGGAGCGGACGCATCGGAGTGGGTCAGATACAGCAGGCAATGCAGACCGTATTCGACGCCGGAACTGATATGGGACATGAATAACAAGGATTAATTGAGTCGTAGTTAAAAGTCTATACGAGTCCCTACCCCGGCACAAGCCGTGCCAGCGTTAACCTGGCGGCGACTCGGTGTCCCGTGCTATCGGGGCAACGGCTTCGGTTTCGATATTTTTTATCCGGATGTTCATCATGAAGAGAATCCTGATCATCGGTGGTGGATTTGCCGGCTTGTGGAGCGCCCTGGGGGCCGCGCGCAAGCTCGACGAACGGAACATGAGCTCGGAAGTTGAAGTGATGCTGGTGAATCCGGCGGCCAGTCACAGCATTCGGGTTCGAAATTACGAAGCGGATCTCGAGGAAACGCTGGTCCCGCTGGAGCATGTTCTCGATCCCGCCGGCGTTCGGTGGATACAAGGACATGCGACGGACATCGAGCCATCGGAGAAGCGCGTCACCGTTAGCGTCGGCGACAGTTCCAGATCGATCTCCTACGACAAGCTCGTCCTGGCATCGGGAAGTCAACTGGCTTACGCGCCGATTGCCGGTCTCGCCGACCATGCGTTCGATGTCGATACCTACGCGGGCGCGAAGCGGCTGCAACGGCACCTTGAAAGGGTCGTGACTTCCGGAAAGGCCGGGAGCCTGACCGCTGTCGTCATGGGCGCCGGCCTGACCGGAATCGAAATCGCGGCCGAATTGCCCGGCAGGCTCCGCGGCCTTGCGCGCGCTCGTGGAGATTCTCCGGATGACGGTCCGCATGTCCGCGTGATTCTCGCGGATCGCACGCCGGAGATCGCATCGGCGATGGGCGGTGCGCAGCCCGTCATCGAGGCGGCACTCACGGCGCTTGGCGTCGAGTTGATGCCGGGTATGGCGCTTCAGGCGGTGGACAGCAATGGACTGACGTTTGCCGATGGAACGCGGATCGATGCATCGACGATCGTGTGGTGCGGCGGAATGCGGGCAAACGCGTTGACGCAATGTATTCCAGTCGAACACGACCCACTCGGTCGCGTTCCGGTCAATGCATGCATGCAGGTCGAAGGCATTCGCGACATATTTGCGGCAGGCGACGTGGCGCGCGCGCTTTTCAACGATGGGCACGCGTCCGTCATGTCCTGTCAGCACGGCCGTCCGATGGGGCGATTCGCCGGGCACAACGTGGTTTGCGATTTGTTGGGGCTGCCGATGTTGTCGCTCGACATCGACTGGTACACGACCATCCTCGATCTTGGTCCCTGGGGGGCTGTCTGCACCGAAGGCTGGGACCGCAGGCTGGCCGCGCAAGGGGCGCGGGCGAAGAAGGTCAAGGAGACAATCAATCGTCAACGTATCTATCCCCCGCTCACCCGGAATCGCGCGGCCCTGTTCGACGCGGCGGCCCCGACAGTACAGGCGCCCCCGCCGATCGGAGAGCAAACGGGCTGGAAAACGGGCTGGAATTGAACGTGCAAGGATAGAAGAAACGTTGCCGCTGCTCCGTCAGATCGGCTCCGAGATCTCGATCAGGTTCAGGTCCGGATCGCGCACGTACACCGACCGGATCTTCTGCGTCGCCCCGGTGCGCTCGACGGGCCCTTCGACGATCGGCCATTCGACGATCGGCCATTCGACGCGTTGCAGATGCGCGATCACGTCGTCGAGCGGCACCGACGCGATGAAACACAGATCGAGCGCGCCGGGCACCGGCATGTGCGCCTTCGGCTCGAACTCCGCACCACGCACGTGCAGGTTGATCTTCTGGTTGCCGAAGCGGAACGCGAGCCGGCCTGCACCGAAGGTTTCGAGCTGCATCTGCAGGACTTCGGCATAGAAGTGCTTCGTCCGCTCCGGATCGACGCAGGTCAATACGAGGTGGTCGAGGTGGTCAATCAGCGCCATGTGATTCGCTCCTGTCCTGTTCTGTCCGGTTCACGAGAAAACCCGCTGCGCCGGCATGTCGCCGGCTTCGGCGCGCGGCGGCGGATGAAGGTCCGAGCGGCGCCCGGCCTTCAGGATCTGGCTCGGCACGTCGTGTCCGATCAGCGCGGGCAGTCGCGCGGCCGCGGCGAGCACGGCCGCGAGGTCGATGCCCGTATCGTAGCCGTCGAGCGCGAGCATGTGCACGAGTTCCTCGGTGCACGCATTGCCGGTCGCACCCGGCGCATACGGACAGCCGCCGAGCCCGCCGAGCGACGCGTCGAAGCGGTCGATGCCGGCGTCGAGCGCGGCGAGCGTGTTCGCGAGCGCCATGCCGCGCGTATTGTGAAAATGCAGCGTGAGCTGCAGCGCGCCGAAGCGTTCGCGCGCGCGCACGCCAAGGTCGCGCACCTGCGACGGATACGCCATTCCGGTCGTGTCGCACAGCGTGAAGCCGTGCACGCCGAGATCCGCGAAGCGCTGCATCCACGCGAGCACGGTTTCGGCGTGCACGTCGCCCTCCATCGGGCACCCCATCGCGGTCGACAGCGACACGTTGATCGCGACGCCCGTGCCGCGCACCGCGTCGATCACGTCGCGCAGCTGCGCGAACGACTGCTCGCGGGTCATCCTCAGGTTCGCACGGTTGTGGCTCTCGCTCATCGACATCACGAGGTTCACCTCGTCGACGCCGCATGACAGCGCGCGCTCCGCGCCGCGCACGTTGGGCACGAGCACGGTATAGACGACGCCCGGCGCGCGCACGATGCCGTGCATCACGGCCTCCGCGTCGCGCAGTGCGGGGATCGCCTTCGGCGACGTGAACGACGTGACCTCGATCTTCGCGTAGCCGCATGCGCTCAATGCGTCGACGAGCGCGATCTTGTCGTCGGTAGCGACGAATGCCGCTTCATTCTGGAAACCGTCGCGCGTCGCGACTTCGTGGATGTAGAGTCGTTGCGGATGCTGGTTCATGTGGTCGTCCCCGTAGCGGCGTCAGATCACGCCGCGCGCGCGCCAGTCGTCGCGCGTCGCGGCATCGATGCCGATCGATTCGAGTACCGCGTCGGTATCGGCGCCGAGCGCGGGTGCCGGACGCTCGATGCGTCCCGGCGTCGCGCCGAGTTTCGGCACGATGCCCGGTACGAGCACGGGCGTGCCGTCGGGCAGCGCGGCGTCGACGATCATGTCGCGCGCGCGGTAATGCGGATCGGCCGCGATGTCCGCGACGTCGTAGATGCGCCCGGACGGGATGCGTGCTTCGTTCAGCGCGGCCAGCACGTCGTCGAGATCGTGCCGCGCGCTCCATGCGCCGATCGCCGCGTCGATGCGCGCGACCTGCGCGACACGCCCGTCGTTGTGCGCGAGCGCCGGATCGTTGCCGAGATCGGGGCGGCCGATCAGTTCCATCAGGCGCCGGAAGATGCTGTCGCCGTTGCCGGCGATCAGCGCGTACTTGCCGTCGCGGCAGCGGTACGCGTTGGTCGGCGCGATGCCGGGCAGGCTGCTGCCGGCGGCCTCGCGTACCGCGCCGAACGCCGAGTATTCAGGCAGCAGGCTCTCCATCATGTTGAACACCGATTCGTACAGCGCGACGTCGACGACCTGCCCGTTGCCGCCCTGCTGTTCGCGATGCCGCAGCGCGAGCAGGATGCCGATCACGCCGTGCAATGCCGACAGCGAATCGCCGAGCGATACGCCGACGCGCACCGGCGTGCGGCCCGGTTCGCCGGTCAGGTGGCGCAGGCCGCCCATCGCCTCGGCGATCACGCCGAAGCCGGGCCGGTCGCGATACGGGCCG
>Ga0154006_1000115_pt1 | contig 25618 bp, 23 predicted proteins | sample TSFL090MetaG_FD_104747 | JGI IMG/M metagenome (GOLD analysis project Ga0154006, IMG submission 104747) | Attine ant fungus gardens microbial communities from Florida, USA - TSFL090 MetaG | ecosystem: Host-associated > Fungi > Mycelium > Unclassified | place: USA: Florida, Wakulla State Forest...
CGGTACGACACGAAGAAGTGCCGCGCGAGCTGGTACACGGTCCATCCCCACATCAGCCCGACCACCCCGCCGACGTCGAACGCGACGAGGCCGCTTGCGGAGATCAGCACGCACGCAAGCGTCGCGGCCACGGCAGTCCATCCCGCCATCGACACCAGCGCATAGAACACGCGACGGGCAGCCAGCTTCCCGTCGCTCGCCGGCACGCGCACCAGGATCAGCGTCGCCCAGCCGATGGCCGTAAAAAAGCCGATCATCTGCGCGATCGCCATGCTGGATGCCGCATGCCCGAGCTCGTCCAGCGAATAGAGGTGCTGGATGACCCAGAACGTCAGCACGCGATACAGGCCGGGCGCCCCCGTACAGACGAGCGCCTCGAGACGGCCCAGCAGGTTTTTGACATCGGCGTTTCGCACCATGGCTTGCGCGTTTCCCGCCCGTTACCCGTGCGCCAGCACGCCGCGCGTGTCGATCACGACCTTGGTCTGCAACCGCACCGAATCCATGCGCCGGAATGACGTGTGATCGACCAGGATCGCGATCACGTCCGCGTCGGCCAGCGCCGCATTCAGCTCGCATAGCGTGGCCTTGCCTTCCAGCGACGCAGGCAGCGCATCGATATTGGGTTCGACGACCAGCAGCGTCGCACCGGTGTGCTCCGCCAGCGCCTCGACGATCTCCATCGCCGGGCTCTCGCGCAGGTCGTCGATATCCGCCTTGAATGCCACGCCCAGACACGCGATCACCGGCTCGCGGAACCGGCTCGCCGCCCGTCGCACGCGCTCGAACACGAAGTGCGGCTTCTCGTCGTTCACGTTGCGCGCGGTGCGGATCAGACGTGCGTGCTCCGGCGCCGAATCGACGATGAACCACGGATCGACCGCAATGCAATGCCCGCCGACACCCGGCCCCGGCTGGAGCACGCTGACCCGCGGATGGCGGTTCGCCAGGCGGATCAGTTCCCATACGTTGATGTCGAGCTGGTCGCAGATCACCGACAGCTCGTTGGCGAACGCGATGTTCACGTCGCGGAACGCGTTTTCGGTCAGCTTGCACATTTCCGCCGTGCGCGCATCGGTCAGAATGCATTCGCCACGCACGAACACCGCGTACAACTCTTGCGCGCGTGCGCCGCATTTGCGCGTCAGCCCGCCGATCACGCGGTCGTTTTCCACGAGTTCGCGCACCACATGGCCCGGCAGCACCCGCTCCGGGCAATGCGCGATCCGGATATCCGAGCGCTCGCCCGCGTGTTGCGGGAACGTGAGATCGGGGCGTTGCGCTGCGAGCCACGCGGCCATCTTTTCGGTCGCGCCGACCGGCGACGTCGACTCCAGTACCACCAGGTCGCCTTTCTTCAACACCGGCGCAATCGACCGGCACGCGGCCTCGATGAAGCTGAGGTCCGGCTTGTTGCCGTCGGTAAACGGCGTCGGTACCGCGATCAGGAACGCATCGGCCGGTTCCGGCTGCGTCGACGCGCGCAGGTAGCCTTGCGCGACCGCCGCGTGAACGAGCATGTCGAGTTCGGGCTCGACGATATGGATCTGGCCGCGATTGATCGTGTCGACGGCGTGTTGCGACACGTCGACGCCGATCACGCTTTTACGGCGCGCGGCAAAGGCCGCTGCGGTGGGCAGGCCGATATAGCCCAGCCCGATGACGGAAACGGTTTCGAATGACATGAATGGGGTTCTCCAGACGTCGGGGATGTCAGCAAGGCGAGCAGGCCGGGTAGGCCGGCACCTGGGTCAGGATCGGTGGCGAGACGAGCAGATCCGCGATCCGCGCGCTCGCACGGCCGTCGCCGTAAGGGTTGTGTGCGCGGCTCATCGCGCGATAGGCGCCGCCGTCCTCCCACAGCTCGACCACGGCGCCGACCAGGCGCTCGACCTCGGTGCCGACCAGTCGCACCGTGCCGGCCGCGACGGCCTCTGGCCGCTCGGTGGTGTCGCGCATCACGAGTACCGGCTTGCCGAGCGACGGGGCCTCTTCCTGGATGCCGCCGGAGTCGGTCAGGATCAGCCACGCACGACTCATCAGATAGACGAACGGCAAATACTCCTGCGGCTCGATCAGCACCACGTTGTCGATATCGCCGAGCAGCCGCGTGACGGGCTCGCGCACGTTCGGATTCAGGTGCATCGGATAGACGATCCGGGATTCCGGATAGCGCTTCGCGACCATCGCGATCGCCTCGCAGATCTGCTCGAACCCGCGGCCGAAGTTCTCGCGGCGATGGCCGGTGACGAGGATCATGCGCCGTTCGTCGTCGACGAACGGGAACCGCTCGCGCATCTGCTGCACCAGCACCCGGTCGTGTTTCAGACGCTCCGTGATGGTCAACAACGCATCGATCACGGTGTTGCCCGTCACGTGCACGCGCCCGGCCTCGACGCCTTCGGCCAACAGATTGGCCCGCGACGTTTCGGTCGGTGCGAAGTGATGCTGCGCGAGCACGCCCGTCACCTTTCGGTTCGCCTCTTCCGGCCACGGCGAATATAGATTGCCGGTGCGCAGGCCGGCTTCCACGTGACCGACCGGAATGCGCCGGTAGTACGCCGCGAGCGTCGCGCCGAGCGTCGTGGTCGTATCGCCGTGCACGAGCACGAGGTCCGGCCGGAACGACTCGAGCACGGGATCGAGCGCATTGAGGATATGTCCGGTCAGGCTGCCGAGTGTCTGCCCGGCGCGCATCAGGTCGAGATCGAAATCGGGCACGATGCCGAACAGGTCGAGCACCTGGTCGAGCATCTGGCGATGCTGGGCCGTCACGCAGACGCCGCAGCGCACGCCGTCGCGGGCCCGCAGCGCATGAACGAGCGGCGCCATCTTGATGGCTTCCGGGCGGGTGCCGAAGGTAACGAGAATGTTTTCGTGGCGAGGGGTCATCGGTTGCTCCGTCGGCGGATCACGCGCGATCCGCGGCGGTGGCCGCGGCAGGGGGGGAAGCGGCGGCGGCGTACGCGTAAGCGCCGTAGTTGCCGTACTGAGCCGAGCGCAGCCCCGGCTGGAAGCCGTTGAGCACGACGGCGGTCGTGCGCGCGCCGACGCGTTCGATCCGTTTCGCCGATTCGAGCAGCTCGCCCGTGGTCGTCACGCCGGACCGCGCGACCAGCAGGATCCTGTCCGCGTGCGCGGTGAGCACGACGGCGTCCGTCACGGGCAGCAACGGCGGTGCGTCGACCAGCACGAAGTCGTAATCGCGCGATACGTGCGCCAGCATCGCCGCGAGACGATCCGACGACAGCAGGTCGACGGGCCGATCGGTGCGCGGGCCGGCGGGCAGCAGGTCGACGCCCGGCACGACATCGCGAACGGGCGCGTCGGCGGCGGTCACGCCGCCGCGCAGGACGACAGACAGACCCACATCGCCCCGCACGCCGAAGCGCTTGGCCAGTTCGCCGCGACGCAGGTCGCCATCGATCAGCAGCACACGCTTGCCCGACTGCCCGAGCAAGGCCGCAACGTTGGCCGACACGAACGATTTCCCGACCCCCGCGGACGGACCGGTAATCAGCACGCGGTTGAGCTCGGGCCGGTCCATCGACTGGAACCGGAGTGCCGTGCACAGGCTGCGCAGCGCCTCGACCGCGGGTTCGTGCGGCCGCGCCAGCGACAGGATCGAGGTGCCGCCGTCCACGGCCGTGGCGCGCCGCATGAAGCGGCGCTGCGCGACGCTTTTCGGAATCGTCGCCACCACGTCGAGGTGCGTATCGCGCTCGATCTCGGCGGGATCGGTAATGCCGCCGAACAGCACGGCGCGGCCGATGACGGCGGACGTGCCGAGCACGAACCCCACCAGCGCCGCAATCATCGTGACCAGTGCCGGCCTGGGCCGCACGGGCTCGTCCGGCACGATCGCGCGATCGATCACACGCACGTTGCCGATCTTGCTCGCGGTCGCGAGACGAAGCTGCTGGATGCTGTTCAGCAGCCCGACATAGATCTCGGTTTGCACCGTCACGTCGCGACGCAGACGCACGACGTTCCGCTGGGCGTCAGGCAAGCGCCGGATCAAATCGTTGACCGTCCCGATCTGCGCCCTGGCCGCGGCGATCTGCCGGTCGAGCGCCGCGCGTTCCGGATGAGCCGGCGTCAGCGTCGATGCCAGCGCGAGTCGCTTCTGCTCGAGTTCGAACAGCGACGTCTGCACGGCGGTCGACTGCGTCAGCATGGCCTTCGCCTGCTCGGTCAGATCGACGATTTCATGGCGGGCCTGGTACGCGTTGAGACGGTCCTCGGCCGCACGCAACCGGCGCTCCACCGTCGGCACCTGATCGCTCAGGAACGCCAGCGACTTCTCGGCGGTGACCGCCTTGCGGTTCGCGTTCTGCTGCACGTAGTTGTCGGCGATCGCGTTCAGCACGGCGGCCGCGCGCGCCGGGTCGTGGCTTTCGTACGACACGCCGATCACGCCGGACTGATCCTTGCCGCGATTCGCGATCGTCAGCTTCTTCTGCAGCTCGGCGAGCATGTCCTGTTTCGAATCGGCCTTCACGACGAACTGCGCGCCTGCGACGCCTTCGATGCCGGCGACCTGCAGCATCACGTCGCCCGTGGCCGTCTTCACGTGCAGCGGCGCGCCGATCTCGCCTTCCGCGTCACGATCGAGATCGGTGCCGGACAACCGATAGCGCCCATCGCCCAGCAGCGTGACGACGAACGCGTGCTCGTGAAAGTCGCGCGGCACGTCGAACGCCGTCACATCGATACGCTCCTGGCCCCACACGAACCCACCGAGCCCGAACAGGCCCGGTGTCGACAGCCCGCGATTGAAGCGCGCGACGGCGGCCCCGATCACCGGCACGCGGCGCGGCCGCGCGTCGAGATACAGGCGCTGGCTGTCGACAACCGGTTCGGTCACGAGCCGCGAGCGCAGGATCTCCATTTCGCCGTCGTCGGTCGACTTCACGTCGAACAACGCGCCGAGGCCCCCGACGAGCCCGCCTTCCGCGATGCTGCGAAGGTCGGACCCGCCGCTTTCCACCTGCACGGCAATGTCCGCCTTGTATACGGGCTTCGCAACGAGCGCATAGCCGGCGCCGAGCGCGGCACACGCCACCGTGATCGCGACGATGCGGCCGGCGTGCCGGATCAGCACGTCGAGGAGGCCCCGGACGTCGAGTTCGTCGGCGTCGCGTGAAAATGACTGGCTTTGGTTCGATGCGTTCATGTGAAGCTCACTTCAAATGTGCCGGGCCGTCCGCGCCGGTATCCGGATGTCGCGGTCGTTTCTGCTCGAGGCTGACGATCCGGGCAGCCCAATCGACCGCGCCGTGCTCGATCAGCTTCACCGCGTAGTCGTAGACATGGCGGCTGCGGCGGTAAGGATCCGGAACGTCGATCCGGTAACGCTCGGTGAGGCGATACACGCGCCCGCGCGTCATCGGGTAGGTCCGCTCGATCAGGTGGCGATGCGTGGTTTCCATGACGAGAATCAGGTCGGCCCACCGGCAGGTGCGGTCGTCGATGCGGCGGGCCCGATGCGCGGACAGATCGAAGCCGCGCCCGGTCATCAACTCGCTCATCACGGGGTCGATCGCCGTCCCGCCGATCGCCGCGATGCCGGCCGACTCGATCGTGCAGCCGGGCAGCTCGCGCGACAGCAGCACTTGCGCGGCCGGGCTTCGGCACACGTTGCCGGTGCATACCATCAGGATCCGCTTCATCATTTCGTGACGATTGCGGCGGTCAGGCCCGCGTTGATGGCCGGCAACAGTTGTGCGAGCACGCGGCCGAAGCGCGCGAGCTTCGTGCTGTCCACGTAGACGACGTCGCGCGGTTGCAGCTCGAATTCGTTGGCAAGCACCATCGACACCGGGGACCGGCCGTCCAGATGAAACACCTGCGCCTGGCGGTCCGAGCCGGCACGAATCACGTAGGTTTGCCGCGGATCGGCCGTGCCCTGGTTCACGCTGCCCGCCTGCGACAGCGCGTCGGCCAGCGTCAGCCGACCGCTGCGCAGCGGCAGTGCCGTCGTCGGCTTGTTGACTTCACCCATCACGTACACGCCGAACTGATCGCGCGCGCCGACCTGCAGCAGGTCGCCGTTGCGCAGCACGATGCGCGATGGATCGATACGCTCGCGGATCAGCCCAGGCAGATCGACCGGATAGGCGGCGCCGCCGCGCACGAGCGTCATGCGGCTCTGATCCGCATCGGCCGTGAAGCCGCCCGCGCGCGTGACGGCCTCGAGCAAGGTCATCGGCGTGTCGTTGACCGGTTGCGCGCCCGGCGTGCGAACTTCGCCGTCGATGTAGACGCGATTCGCGCGATACGATGCGACGCGCACCGTCAACTGCGGTGCGACGAACCACTTCGCGAGCCGCGCGCGGAGCGCGGCCTGAATCTCGCTCGTGCTCATGCCGGCAACATGCAGTTCGCCCACGTACGGAAACGCCAGATTGCCGGCCTGATCGACGACGAAGCCGGTCGGCGGATCCGCGGGACGCACCTGCTGATTGCCCGAGTTGCCCTGCGCGGCCGCCAGTTCGGGGTGATCCCACACGGTGATCTGCAGCACGTCGCCGGCATCGATCGCGTAAGGCGCGGGGGCAGCAAACAGCGCGGCGCGCGTGCGCTCGTCCTGTGCGCGGGCATCGCGCCGCTGGGCCGCGATCAATGCCCCGTCGATCGCGTCGATCGGTACCGATGCCGCTTCACGCGATGCGGGCTTGCGCACGGGCCGAGCGAGCGATGCCGCGTCGATCCGGTGCATCGATACGCTCAAGCCGCTTTCGTCGGTCAGCGCCACGACACCGCCCGTCTGCGGCGCATCGTGCGTGAAGTCCATGTGCATGCCCGGCTCGATTGCGCAGGCAGACAGCAACACGACGGGCAAAACCGCCATTGCCGATAGCAAACCCTGCGCCCCCGAGCGGGCCCGTTTTCCAGTGTCCATTCCAGTTATCCCGACCGCGTGCGTCGACGCGTGATTCAATAAGCGTTGCGATGCGTGAATCCGCACAGAACGGTCATCGCAACAATCCGCATATCCAGCGAGAACGACCAGTTGTTCAGGTAGTAAAGGTCGTGCTCGACCCGCTTCTGCATCTTCTCGACGCGATCCGTCTCGCCGCGATGCCCGTTGACCTGTGCCCAGCCCGTGATGCCCGGCTTGATCCTGTATCGCTGGATATAGCCGTCGACGAGATGCTGGTAGAAGCAGTCATGCTCCACCGCATGCGGCCGCGGCCCGACTACCGACATGTCGCCTTTCAGCACGTTGAAGAACTCGGCAGTTCGTCGAGACTGGTCCGCCGCAACAGCGCGCCAATGCGCGTGATGCGCGGGTCGCCGCGCGTCGCCTGACGCACCTCGCCCGCAGCGCTCGCGTCATGCTTGCGCATCGTTCTGAACTTGTAGATCGTGAAGATGCGTCCATACGCACCCCGTCGCTGCTGGCGGAACAGCACCGGCCCGGGCGACGAGAGCTTCACCGCGATCGCGATGACCGCCAGCAGCGGCGCGATCGCGATCAGCGCGAGCCCGGCAAAGGCTCGATCGAAAACCGCCTTCGCCGCCAGCGCGCGCACCGACAGCGGCGCGCCGACGAGATCGAGCGCGCGGCCGGGCACCGCGCGGCGCGGCTGGAGCGGCGTCATGCCTGTCAGGTCCGGCATGAACCGGATGTCGACGAGATCCTTGTCGAACGCGCGAACGATCCCGCCGACGCGATCGGCTTCCGACAGCGGCAGCACGATCCAGATTTCCCCGATGTGCGCACGCCGCACGCACTCGACGAACCGGTCGAGATCGACATGCACTTCCAGCTTGCCCGCATCGATCGCGGGTGCGTCGGACATGTCGAAGATCGCGGTCACCTGAAACGGCGGCACCGCCGCGCGCGCATCGCGGCTCGCGAGCGCCAGGCAGCGCGCGCGATGACCGACGAGCGCGACAGACTTGCGCCTGCCGTCGCACGCCGCCCTATGAACGCCGAGCCATTGCCGCAATGCCTGCGACACGGCGAGCGCGGCCGTCGACAGCACGAACCAGCCGATTACCCAGCCGGGCGCCGCGCCGGATTGCCAGTCGAGTGCGGTGACGGCCATCACGCCGACGCACAGGGCGACAGCAAGGCCAGCCGGCACCAGCCACATGCGCCGCCACGACACGCGACGCTCGGGAATGCCGTACAGGCCGACCAACGGAAACAGGACCAGCGCGCATGCGATCGCAATGGCGATCAGCGCGGCGTCGGCCGCTGAACAGGGCGAACCGTCGAACCAGCGCTTCGCCGCCCATGCCGAGGCGACGAGCAGGCCGCCATCGACCAGCCGAAACCAGGAAACCTTCCCGCGAACAACGAGCGCGTGACCAGCAGAGTCGAACGAATGCATACCTGAGCGATCACCCGTCTAAATCGAACGCCGACGGGACGACAGCGTGCATTTACACCATGCGGTCGCGCCGACACGGATCGATTGTCAGATCGACGACGGGTCTTATCCTGTTATTTAGCAATACATAATATGAACAATGACGATGAAGCGGGATCAACGTCATAAACCATTAAATCTCTGGATCGGGTGATGCGATTTGGCGGGACATGAACGGTAGTCCCTTCCCGCGCATTTTCAGCACACTTCAGATCAAAGCGATACGAATCCGTATACTGCCATCGCGATAGGTCGCTTTTAATCAGACACGTCCTAAAAGAATTGGGATTCGTCCGCGTTTGGTCCTATTTCACAATGACGTTGCCTTCCCCTACGGAACGAATCGATCGTGGTCAAGTGACGGCATGATCGCCCCATCGTCAGGCGTCCCGTCCGCGCACTCGCGTTTCATCTCCGTTCGACAGCGCCGCGCAGCAGCAGCCGTCCCACGTCGCCGCGCGCCGCCAGGAAGATCGAGTGAACCGCAAATGATGACCAGGCCAATGACGGCTGAGTGCGGTCATGCACAACGCTCAGCCTGGTTTGTCTGGTCTGGATCCCTGGGAGATTGCGGTGGCGATGTCTCGGCGCGGACCGGCATGAAGCCCCACGGTCCGGCGATTGAATTCTCGGCGTACGCCACCATGAAAAACACCCCGAAAGGCCGGATACGCATCCGGCTTTCGAGGTGCGGTTCACTCAGTCGGTGTTTCTGACTTTCAACGGCGCAACGCGGACGCCGTACGCAAAGTCGGCAGGCATGTCGATGACCGCCGACACCGATACGAGGATCGATCCATTCGGCCGTTGCGATACCTGCGTGGGCGGCCGTCAGGCACCGTGGTACCCCAACCGCTCGAGCGCCTGCTCGACGCGCTCCCGGCAGTCGGGCCAGCCCGCCTCGAGCGCGCGCCGATCGCCGGCATGCACGATCCGCTCCATCGCCGCGCACGCGTCGCTCGCGTCGCCGTCGCCCGCCAGCGCGAAACCGCCGCGCATCGAGTGCAATTCGATCCTGACGGTCTCGATGTCGCCGTGCGAAAGCGCACGGTCGATCACGGTCAGCGAGTGCAGCGTCGCCGCTCGCAGCGTGTCACGCATTTCGTCCGTCATGACCGGCGCGGCACTTGCCGCCACCGGGTTCGATCCCGCCGTCGGCTCGCGTTGGCCATGCCGGCGCAGCACGGCGTCGAGCGCCGCGATCGACAGCGGCTTGAGCACCACCTCCACGGCGCCCGCCTCCGCGCACCGTCGCCGGTCCTCGTCGGTCGCATGCGCGGTCATCGCGATCACCGGCACCGTCGCCCCCTGTTCGCGCAGGAAATTGGCAAGGGCGAAGCCGTCGAGTTCCGGCATGCCGAGATCGGTCAGCACCACGTCGAACGACTGCGCGAAGTAGGCGCGCATCGCCTCGATGCCATTCGTGACGATCGTCGCGTCGTAGTGCAGCGCATCGAGCTGATCTCGCAGCAACGCGCGGCTCGCCGGGTGATCTTCCGCAACGAGCACGCGCAGCGGTGCGCCGCCCTCCGCCTGCATCGGCGGCGCGAGCGCCGCTGCCGGTGCGTCGTCGAACGCGGCGCGCCACCCGGACGGCGCCGCCGCGAGCGGCAGCGACGCGACGAACGTCGTGCCCGCGCCGGGCCGGCTGTCGACCGTCAGCGCACCGCCCATCAAGCGCGCGAGACGGCCGCAGAGCGGCAACCCCAGCCCGGTGCCGCCGAACCGCCGGTAAATCGACGGATCCGTCTGCACGTAGACGTCGAACAGCGTCGGGAGCGCTTCCGGCGGAATGCCGATCCCGGTGTCGCGCACGGCGATGTCGACGCCGTGCGCGTTGCCGGCAGCGGCGGCCGGCCTGACGTCGATCGTCACGCTGCCGCGCTCGGTGAACTTGATCGCGTTGCTGACGAGGTTCGAGACGATCTGGCGCAGGCGGGTCGGATCGCCGACGTAACCATCGGTCAGTTCCGATGCGATCCGGCAGTCGAGCACGAGCGCCTTCGCATCGGCGAGCGGGCGAAAGATCGCCGCGACATCGCGCACCATCGCGCGCAGATCGAACGGAATGGCCTCGAGCACCATCTGGTTGGACTCGGCCTTCGACAGGTCGAGCACGTCGCTGATCATGCGCAGCAATGCGTCAGACGACGACATCACCGTCTTCAACCGTCGCCGCTCGTCGGTCGGCAACGGCGCGCGCTCCATCAGCTCGAGGTTGCCGACGATCGCGTTCAGCGGCGTGCGGATCTCGTGGCTCATCGTCGCGAGGAACGTCGACTTCGCCTTGTTCGCATCGTCCGCGGCTTCACGCGCCTCGCGCAGCTTGTGCTCGACTTGCTTGCGTGCGGTGATGTCGGTGAGCGTGCAGAGCAGCACGTCGACACCGCGAAAACGCGTACGGACGATATGCGCGGCGAGATAGGCCGTGCCACCACCGACGAGGTCGACCGACAACTCGTGCGTGACGACGCGCGGCGCCCGCCCGCCCGCGATACTGCCTTGACAGGCCTGCCAGATACGCTTGCCGAGCGGCGGCGCCGTTCTGCTATCGCCGTAGGCCAGTGCGGCTTCGTTGCACACCATCGTGTCGCCATTGGCCAGCGACAGCAGCATGAGCCCGGCCGGTGCCGTGCGGATCAGCGTGCGGTTCAGCGCCTCGCTCTCGATCAGGCGGATGGCACGACGGTTCGCGGGACGCAGCGCGCGCCGGTCGAACATGACGATCGCGAACCATACCGTTCCGATCGCAAGCACGGCAAGACCGACTGCGATACCCACGCGGACGGCCACGTCGTCAAACAGGCTGCGCCATGACATCGTCGCGGTCAGCACCTCGCGGAACCCCGGCATCCGGTCGCCGATCGCGATATTCATGCCCACCCGATGGACCATCGCCCGTTCGTCACCGGCCGCATGCGCAAAATCGACGGCACGGGCAGTCAGCGCGGAATCGGCCACGCGACCGGTCAGAACCTGCGCGCCTGGACTGACCAGCGCATAATCCTTGCCGGCGGCCGAAGCACGCAGAAAATCGTCGATCGCAGGCCGGGTGACCACGACGAACCATGCGATCGGCTTGCCCTGCGTGTCGCGCACCGCCTGCACGAACCGGAGCACCGAGCGCCCGACCAACGGGTCCTCGGCCCGGTCGAGCAGAATCGTCCGGTAATCCGGCGCGGCCGCCGCCGACACGAATTCACGCGCCGGTTGCAACTGCCGAACCAATGCCTTGATGTCGAAGCCGACCGGCAGCGCCAGCGCCTGCTTGACCAGCGGATAGCCAGTCACAACGACGAAATTGCCGTCCGGATCGATCAGATACCCGCCCATTCCCGGGTCACCGGGTTGTTGCGCCGGCATGATGCCGGTGACCTCGCCCTGCGCCAGCAGTCTGCCGAGCAAGGGGGCGTAGGCGCTCGCCGATTGCGACGATGAAGCAACCGCGAACGCGGCGAACGCCACACGCCCCGCCTGGCCGACGGCGACCAACCTGCCGCGAGCGTCGACGAACCGCCCGACCATATCGGGCGATGCGGCCGGGCCGTGCCTCGCGATCATCTCAAGGTCTTCGACATAGCGATTCTGGAGTGCCCTGACCACCTCCATCTCCGCCAGCAGGTCGGCCTTGCGGACCAGGAAATCCGATCGGAACTGCACGACCGATTCCTGCAGGTCGAGTCGTGCGACAAGTGCCGTGCAGACCAGCACGAACACCGTGATTGCCACGCCGCTCCCATATAGCAGCCATTGCTGCTGACGCCGGACGCGCCCGGGCTCGAATGGCCTGCGCCCCGCGGCGGCGGCATGGGCGACCAGCGTTTTCAGTTTGGAGGGCATACGTGTCGTCGAAGTCGTCTCGGCGCCGGCACGGCGTCATGCGCCGTGCGGTTCACTGGGTACGGCCCGCCGCGTGCCCGCCTATGCATCGGTCGCGGGCGAGTCGGGCAACTGGCCTTCGCTCGCGTAGCGGATCAGGTCCGCATCGCGCACGATGCCGAGCTTCTTCATCGCGCTCGACTTCTGCGAACTGATCGTCTGCTTGCTGCGGTGCAACTGGATGGCGATCTCGCCGACCGTCAGGCCGGCCCCGTACAGCCGCACGACTTCGATCTCGCGAGCGGTCAACGTGCGGATACCCGCGGACGGCTGGCATTCCGCCAGCAGCTTCTTGACGAACGGAGACAGGTAATTGGCACCGACGAACGCCGCATGCACGGCGCCGACCAGATGCGAAATCGCATCGGACTTGCTCAGGATGCACCCGACGCCCTGCTTCTGAATCGCGAGCAGGACGCTCGGGTTGTCGATCATCGTGATCGTCACGAGGCGCAGCGCGGGATAGCGACGCTGGAGAAACGACAGCAACGACAGGCCGTCGCCGTACTTGCCGCCGGGCATCACGTAATCGACGACGAGCACGTCGCTCTGCTGCTCGTCGAGCATCGCCACCAGGTCGGTCGAATTGGAGACGGTCCCAAGCAGCTTGATCGTGCTGCTGCCCGCGAGCGCCTGCGACATCCCGAGTGCGGACGAAGGATGATCGTCCGCCACCATCACTCGCACAAAAAATTCATCCATCTCTATTCTTCTCCCGATACACGCGGCCTAACGTGCCATGTTGTGCGACGCGCCGTGATTCAAGCCGATCCCGCAACACGATCGCGTTGCAACGTTCGGCGAACCGGGCGGTGCGCAGCGTAATTTTAAGATAATAGACAGGTTCTGCGTCGTGGCGGCGCGATCGGGCATGGCGGCCTGCGCCCGCACCGGTCCGATGCAATCGCACCTCGCCGGGCGACGCGCCCGACACGGCGTTGCCGCATGAACCTGCATTGATCCGACGCCCACGCGCGACCGATCGGCAGCGCCCCCACGCTGCCGATCCGTTCGCGTCCCGCAGGGCGGCCGGAGCCGCCGCCTAACGCTTGACCACGGATTTGTCGGGTTCACCCGACCCGTCATCCGCGGCGTGCTGCCACTCGGTGATGATTCGCCGCTTCTGCGATGGCGACATCATCATGAATTCGTTCAGCTTCGTGAGGAAATCCCGTCTGGATTTCTCCGGCAGCGTCGCAAATCCAAGCAGCAGCCCGAACACCTTTCCCATATAGCGCACGGCCTTACCCTTCCTTCTTCAGTCGAAATCACGCGACATCGAAGCGATGCGGCGTGTCTGCCTTCCCCGTTCTGACGCAGGCGATCTACGCCGCTCTGACGTCGCTTTTTTCTTATCGTCCCGGCCAGTGCGCCGCCGCGGCCGCCATGACGCTCGGCGCGGGCCGGTCGTCCGCCGCGCCGGCGGGAAACGCGATCCCGCGCCGCCGCGCGATGCGTGACAGACCGCGACGCAGGTCGGCCAGCGTCACCGGCTTGGTCAGCACGCATTCGACGTTCGATGCCGCGTAACCCCGCGCGTCGTTGGGCGCGAGATGCGATGCCACGACGATCATGTCGCACGGCAGCGCGCGTGCATGGACCGTCTCCGCCAGTTCGCGCGCCGACATGTCGTGCAGGTCGGCACCGAGCAGCAGCACGTCCCACGCGCCGCCGGCGAGCGTGTCGAGCGCCGCGCCGCCGGACGACACGCACCGGACCACGCAACCGAGCACATCCAGTTGCTCGCGGAAAATCGACCCGTTGACCGACGCGTCGTCGGCAACCAGCACGCGCGGCACACGCGCGCTGGCAACCGGCACCGCCGGCCGGCCGGCATCGGCCGCGCGGCCCGGCCCGCGCAGCAATTCGGCCGTGGCGACGCGGGCCTGCTCGATCGCCGTGCGCAACCCGTTCAGCGAATAGCTCGACACGCGGATCGTGCGGCCCGCGACGTTCGGCTGCAGCGGGCCGTCCGGCGTCGCCAGCACGATCGGCGTGCCGCCGCCGAGGCTGTCGAGTTCCTCGCGCCGCCAATGGTCGGAATCGCCGAACAGCACGATCGCGTGTGCACGCGCGAGGCACCCGGCGGCAATCCCGAGCGGGCTCGGATGCATCGCGACGTCGAAACCCCACGCACGCAGATGCGGAAACGCGAACGCGCGCCACGCGTCCTCCGACGACACGACGATCAGCGTCTCGCCGGCGCACGCAACCGCACCGACCGGGGATTTCGGCGCAATCCCCATGCGCAGCGGCAGGCGTACGGTAAACAGGCTGCCGATGCCCGGCGCACTGTCGACCGCAATCGTCCCGCCCATCGCCGCAACCAGCCGATCGCAGAGTGCAAGCCCGAGCCCCGTGCCGCCGTAGCGCCGCGTGATCGACGCGTCGACCTGCGAGAACGGCTTGAACAGCCTCGCCTGTTGCGCGCAATCGATCCCGATGCCGGTATCCTCGACGCCGATCGCGAGCTCCGCTGCGCCGTGCGCATTCCGCCCGACCGACACGCGCACGACGATGCGCCCTTCACTCGTGAACTTGATCGCATTGCCCAGCAGGTTGCCGACCACCTGCGCGAGTCGCGTCGGGTCGCCGCGCATCCGCTGCGCGCCGCCCGCGTCGATATCGGCGAACAACGGCAGCCCTTTCGCCTTCGCGACCGGCGCGAAGGCCGCGAGTTCGCGTTCGATCACTGTGATCACGTCGAATTCGATCGACTCGACCGACATCGCGCCGGCTTCGATCTTCGAGAAATCGAGGACGTCGCTGACGATCGCGAGCAGCCCCGTGGCCGACGCGCGCAGCGTCTGCACCCGGCTCTGCTGCGAAGCATCGAGCGCCGTGCGCTCGAGCAGTTCGAGATTGCCGAGAATCACGTTCAGCGGCGTGCGGATCTCGTGGCTCGTCGCGGCGAGAAACGACGACTTGGCCGCATTCGCCGAATCGGCCGCACGCACCGCCTCCTCGAGCTGATTCACGAGCCGGCGCTGCGCGGTGGTATCGGCGAAGATCGCGATCAGCACGTCCTCGCCCTCGTAACGCGCACCCTGCGCGATGACCTCCAGATGCAGTGGTCCATCGCCGCGTGCATCGAGCACGAGCTCGGTCATCATCGCCTGGCCGGCCCCGCCGTTCGCGACGAACGCATCGTACTTCTCGAGCACCTGCGCGGACAGCGCGCGGTGATCGCCGCCGTGCGGCAACAGTATGTGCGCCAGCGCGTCGCTCGCGAGCATCACGCGCCGGTCGGACAGCGACACGAGACTGATGCCGACCGGTGCCATCGCGATCACGCTGCGGCACAGCGCCTCGCTGTCGAACACGCGCGCCGAGCGTGCATAGACCGGCGTGAGCACGCGCCGGTGGAAGCGCACGAGCAGCAGCCACATCACCGCGATCGCGACGAGCGTGGCGCCCGCGAGCGCGCCGACCTGCACGCCGATGCCGGCCGCCACGTCGGCCCACGACAGCGCATAGGCGATCGTCCAGCCGGTGGCCGCGAGCTTGCTGCCGAACACGATCGCGCCGTCGCGAAAGCGCGGCTCGCCGGACGCGTGGCCGTCACGCGCGACGTCGAGTTTCAACAGGCGCTCGGTCAGCGCGTTCGTGCGCTCGACCTCGGGATCGATCGCGATCACCCGGTTGTCCGCCGACGTGATGAAGAACACGCCGGCCGCGCCGCGCCCGGGCAGCCAGGACAGCAGGTATTCCGGCGCATATTCGGTGACCAGCACCGCGAACGGCTGGCCGCCGGCGCGCGCTTCGGCGGCAATCCGGATGCGTGCCTGCCCGGTCACGGGATTGAGATAGGGCGGCAACCAGCGGACGTGTGGCCGACCGTCGTTCGCGGCCGGTGCCGGACCGTCGAAATCGATGTGCAGCGCCGCGCGGACCTGCGCGCGCGCATCGGCCGACGCGAGCGCGGGATTGTCGCGCGACAGATGCGGCACGAAGCCGAACACCCCCGTGCGCGTGCTGTAGTGATAGCCCTCGAGCGTGCGCCCGCGATTGATCGAACTCGCCGCGCCGATGCGCGACAGCAGGAACGACAGCGCGAGATAGCGCGCGACGTCGTCGCGCTGCGCGGTTTGCCCCGGTACGCCGACCACCAGCGACGGATACGGCTTGATCGCGAGCTGCTGGCCGTGGTCGAAGAAGGCCTTCGTGACGTCCGCCGGCGCCGGGCCAAGCTCGCGCCAGATGAGTTGCGTATTCGTGACACCGTTACGGAACGATGTCTCGGCCACCTGCACCTCGTCGACGGTTTCCTCGACACCGTTCAGGAAATTGCGCCGCTCGCCGTCCAGATAGCCGTAGACGATCGACGTGATCCCGAGCCCGCAGGCGATCAGGATCAGGACCGTGACGACGATGCCGCCCCCGAACATCGAGATGCTCTGGTAGCGGCGGATGGACTGAAGCGTGCTGTATGGCATGGCCTGGCGTGACGGCACCCGGGGTGCGGACCAGCGGCAGATTCCCTGCCGGGCCGGACGTCACGATGAAAACATTCGGGATAGTGGTAGCCCGATCATGCCAAACGACACCGCGAAAATCAGTCATGCAGTATCTTTTTAGTACACGTACGATTTATTCGATTGGGAATTTTGAACTCGAACGAGAAGTCGTCCCGACATCGCGTCATGAGGGACCGATCCGATCGGACAAGTCGCGTCGTCGATTCGCGGCGCGCGGCCGCGCAAATGGAAACGCCGCCGGCAAGCCGGCGGCAAAAGGCGCGTCCACGGGGGGCGTGACGCACCTGAGGCACTCGAGTCGAACGATGCGCTGCCGTCGCGCCATTGCGTACGCACGATGCACGGATCCTCACGGTCGTCCGCATCGCCTTTCTTTGGCCAGGATGCCTGAATTTCAGGGCGATCGGAACACCCGGTGCCGTCGCAGATCCGAACGGCGAACCATTTGCGCTTTCCCCACGTTTTATTTGCGTCGCCCTGCTTCGCGCTATCCCACCCCGCGAGCGCATACCCGGTTTGCGTGCGGCGAGGCGAATACAATTCGCCAACGCCGACACGCAGTCCAAGGCTCTCTCAGGCTCTCTCTTCGAATCGTTCAGTCACGCGCTTGCTGCCGCTTTTTTAACGGGCCGACTGCCGTCGACACCGCCCCGAATCTGACGCAACAAACAATAGTGACGCGGTGAGCAATAATAATGGAGAAATATGGCATGTCAAGGTGATTCTCGGTATCGGAGTTTGCGTATCGCGTCACTTTTGAATATGCTCTTCGTCGCTCAAACCCAGGAGACCCCTTCGAGATGCCCACCAGCGAGCAGGCCAACGCCGATCTCATCACCGCCACCAAGGTGCGCGATCTGCTGACGCGCAACGGCATTCCGCCGCGCAGCCACAACACGACGATCGCGAACGTGCTGGGTCTCAGTTTCTCGGTCGTCACGCGCAAGATGAAAGGCCTGATTCCGTGGAACCTGTCGCAGTTGCAGGACATCGCGACGCACTTCGGCGTGCCGCCCGCGATCCTGCTCGACGACAAGGGCACGCAGCCGGCCGCCGCCGAGATGATCGACGCGACGCTCGTGATCGAGTCGCGCCGCTTTCGCTGCCGCGCGGCGATCTCGACGAAGGCCAGCAGCCAGATCGAAACGGATTTCGTCGCACTGCAGTGGCAGGGCGAATGGATCGTCACCGAACGCCAGCACGCACGCGAGGGCCGCACCTATCCGGTCGACGTCATCGAGCTGCGCGCGAACCAGCCGAGCGTCTATGCGGCGCGGATCGCGGTGGTCGACGATTCGCAGGACGTCGCCGAAACGGTGTGCGAATACTTCGTCGAAAAAGGCGTGAACGCGATCCCTTACTATGACGGCGCGTCGTTCCGCAAGGCGCTGGAAGTCGAGGATTTCGACGGCTACATCCTCGACTGGATGCTCGGCGACCAGACCGCCGCCGAGCTCGTGCGCGGCATCCGGTCGAGCGAGAACGGCGCCGCGCCGATCTTCCTGCTGACCGGCAAGATCTCCACCGGTGAGGCGAGCGAGGACGAGATCGCGCACATCGTGTCGCACTACAACGCGCGCTGCGAGGAAAAGCCGGTGCGGCTGCCGATCCTGTTCGCCGAAGTCGCGCGCGAACTGAAGATCGCACTGCCGGCCGTCGCGGCCGCCGCGAGTTGAGACCACCACGCGAACCGACCATCACACGACGACGACCAAGAGGAAAGACATGCGCATTTCGACCATCTGGATCAAGAGCCTGGTCACGGCCGGCCTGCTCGGCATGGCCGCCGCGAGCTGGGCCGCGTCGTTCACGTTCACCGTCGACGGCAAGATCGGCCGCGGCAACCAGCCCGGCAAGACGACCTTCGTCTTTTCCGAACAGGCGCTGATGGCACTGCCGCAGCACACGATCGTCACGTCGACCAGCTGGACGCCGAAGGCCACCTTCACCGGCCCGCGCCTGTCCGACGTGCTGAAGACCGTCGACGCGCACGGCACGCAGATCGAGTTCCACTGCATCGACGAATACACGTTCACGATCCCCGTGTCGGACGCCGACAAGTACGGCGTGATCCTCGCGCGCACGATGAACGGCAAGGTGCTCGGCAACGACAACTACGGCCCGCTGTGGATCATGTATCCGCGCGACCAGTATCCCAACGAGTTGAAGACGCCGCTCGGCGAAGCCAAGTTCGCGTGGCAGATCATCGGCCTGACCGTGAAGTAAGCAAGCGACATGATGCGCAGGCGGTGGAAGAACCGAAAGATCATCCTGGTCCTGGGATCGCTGTGGATCCTCGGATTCGCCGCATGGGCCTTCCTGCTGTGGGACCTGCTCGCGACGTCGGTCAACGAAGGCGTGCTCGAAGGCCCGCGTGAAGGCGTGTTCTGGACCGCCGCGCAATACCGCAACGTCTACACGCGTTTCGACCGCCAGTTGATCCTCTACGCGACGCACGTCGACGACGACTTCGACCACGTGCAGATGCAGCTCGACAGCCTGTCGGTGTCGTTCGGATTCCTGCAGCGGCCGTCGGAGGTATCCGAATACTGGCTGCGCATTCCGCGTGCGCGCGCCGAGATCGCGATGCTCGGCGCATTCATGGCCCGCCTGAAGCACGACGTGCCGCTGCTGCGCGGTGCGCCGAACGGCGCGCAGCGCGTGATCGACGAGGTCGATGCGTACTGGCCGAAGGTCAACGGCCTCGCGAACGACTTCCGCGCGATCGAGATGGCGCAGCGCGACTTCACGTTCCATCAGCTGAAGCAAAAGCAGCGGGCGATCCTGTCGCTCGGCATCATCCTCGGCGTGCTCCTGTGCGCGCTGTTCCTGCTGCTGTTCTATACGATGCGCACGCGCGACGACCTGCTCGAGCGGCAGGACGCGGCGCTCGATGCGGAGCGCAAGGCGTCCGATCGCGCATTCGAGATGATCGAGGCGAAGAACGCCTTCCTCGGGATGGTCAGCCATGAATTGCGCACGCCGCTGCAGGCGATCTGCGGATCGATCGAGATCCTGCTCGCGCGGCCGCAGTCCGACGCGAACCTGAAGACGATCCGCCGGTTGCAGAATTCCGCGTCGTCGCTCGAAGCGCTGGTCAAGGACCTGACCGACTACATCAAGCTGCGCTCGACCAAGCGTCTCGCCGAAGCCGAAGCCGTCGGCATGGCGTCGCTGCTCGCCGAGGTGCTCGATCCGCTGCGCGAGAAGATCGCGGCCAGGCGGATCGACGTCGCGCAGCGGGTCGAGCCGCACGACCTCGCGATCCGCTCCGATCGCAAGCTGTTGCGGCAGGTGCTGTCGAACCTGATCGAGAATTCGGTGAAGTACACGACCGACGGAGCGCTCGACATCTCGATCATGCTCGTCGATGCGCCGGCCGGCCGCGAGTTGAAACTCGTCGTGCGCGATACGGGCGCCGGCATCGCGAAGCCGCATCTGTCGAAGATCTTCGAGCCGTTCTATCGCGCGAACGACGCGGTCGGCCTGCATGTCGACGGGATCGGGATGGGCCTCGCGGTCGTGCGCGAGATCGTGACGACGCTGCGCGGCCACGTTGACGTGCGCAGCACGGTCGGCGAAGGCAGCGAGTTCATCGTGACGCTGCCGGCCGAAGTGCCGGATGCCGGCGAAACGGCCGGCGACGCGCCCGCGTGGCCGGCCGCCGCCGCGCAGCGCAACCGCCGCGCGCTCGTGGTCGACGACAACGACAACGCGCGCGAAACGCTCGGCGCGATGCTGTCGGCACTCGGCGTCGACGCCGATCTGTGCGGCACCGGGCACGAAGGGGTCGCGCGTTTCGGCGACGCCCATTACGACCTCGTCGTGCTCGATCTCGAGCTGCCGGACCTGAGCGGCTTCGAAGTCGCGCATCGCATCCGGGCAGTCGCGCAGCCGGACGACGACGGACGGTTTCCGTCGATCCTCGGCGTCAGCGCGTACGAATCGGCCGCGCTGCGCGAGAACCAGCGGGTATTCGACGAATTCCTGCCGAAGCCCGTTCACCTGCGCGAACTCGGCGCGCTCGTCGAGAAACTGCTCGCCTGAATTCGGTTGCGACATGCCACGCGGCGGGCGCCTGCCCGCTCGTTCGCATGCCCGCGTTTCCGCGTTTCGACGTTGCGGCGCTTACTCGCCGATCAGATGCAGCACGATGTCACGCCGATGCGCGGCGCGACGATGCTCGAACAGATAGATCCCTTGCCAGGTGCCCAGCACCATGCGCCCGTGCTCGACCGGAATCGACAGTTGTACCTGCGTGAGCGCGGTGCGCAGATGCGCGGGCATGTCGTCGGGCCCTTCCGTATCGTGCTCGTAGCGCGTGTCGTCCTCGGGCGCGAGCGTCGCGAAATAGCGTTCGAGATCGCGCGGCACCGACGGATCCGCATTCTCCTGGATCAGCAGCGACGCGGACGTATGGCGGCAGAACACCGTCAACAGCCCGGTGCGGATCGCCTGCTGGTCGACGAACGCACGCACTTGCGGCGTGAACTCGACGAGGCCGCTGCCGTGCGTTTCGATGCCGATATGCGTGATGGCCTGTTGCATGATCGCGACCTCAGGCGAGCGCGGCGAAGCCGTCGGCTTCGATCTGCTTCGCATCGGCGGGGCGCACGACGCGTGCGACTTCGACCCCGTCGCGCAGGAACACCAGCGTCGGCCACAGCTTCACGCGGAACGAACGGCCGAGCGGCCGGCCCGGGCCATCCTCGATCTTCAGGTGCCGCACGGCCGGATGCGCGGAGAACGACGCGACGATCGCGGGCTGCGCACCCGCGCAGATCCCGCACCAGTTCGTGCCGAATTCGATGACGGTGGCACCGGCCAGTGCATCGACTTCCGCGCGCGTCGGCGCGTTGGCGGTGTAGCGTTCCTCAATGTCCATCGGGGCCCTCCGTGTGCAGTTGCGGTACGGGGCCGCCGCATGCCGGCGTGGGCGGCGTGCGCGGCCTGATTTCCCACTCTAGCGGAAAAGCCGGATCCGCGATGATCCAGTGCGCGCTGTTGCGCCCCAGCAGCGCGATGGGCTGCCCCTCGGATATCCGAGCGAGACGAGATACGCCGCTGCGCGGCGCGCTGGGCCGCCGGGGCGCGGGGCACGTTTGCCGATCGGATAAGATACGGGCCGATTGGCCCATGACCGAACCGACGGAGTGTTTCAGTGATTCAACCGACCCAAGTATTCAAGGACAACCTCGCGCAACTGCCGGCCATCGACGGCATCGCGCGCATCGATCTCGTCGGCGCGAACGGCGACGTGGTCGCCAGCATCGAGAACCAGCCGGGCAAGCAAGGCTCGCTCGCGGTGTACCACTACCTGAAGCAGGCATTCGGCACGCTCGATGCCAAGGCCGCCGAGCACGGCCTCGCCGTGTTCGCGGAACACACCGCCGACGCCCGCAACCGCCCGGGCGCGCATCCGAACGTCGATCGTCTGCTGGCGATCGTCGCGGGTGGCGAAGCGCTGCGGATCGACGTCGTCGCGAAGGGCTGAGTCCACGTGCGGCGCATCGCTGCCCGGCCGTTTGCCCGCCGTGTCGCGTCGATTGCGGCACTCGCGTGCGTCCTGCTCAGCGGGGCGGCGTCGGCCGGGACGCTGCGCACGGCTTCCGATATCGGCGGCGCGCCGCTGGTTCCGCTCGGCGTGACGACGGCCGGCGGCGAGCCGGACACGCCGTCGGCGAATACCGTGATCGATCATCAGGTGGCTTGCAGGAAACAGTAGTCGGCGCGTGCGCTCGATTCGCGCGGGACGGCTTGGCGTACGCTCCCCGGCACGCCGACCACGGTGCGCATCCGGTGGCAATCGGCGGCGCCGGCGCAGCGAATCTTCGGCCGATCGGTCAATTGACCCGCCTCGAACGCGCTCCTAAACTGACCTCCCTTTCACGCCACTCCGGCACAAAGGGACTTCCATGATCGATCTCTCCACGCTCGCGCTGTTCTCTGGCGCATGCCTCGCACTGACCGCCACGCCGGGCCCCGACATGCTGCTGATCGCGTCCCGCAGCGTGAGCCAGGGCCGCCGCGCCGGCTTCGCGACGCTCGCGGGCATTCAGGCCGGCACCTACTGTCATGCACTCGCGGCCGCGCTCGGACTGTCGCAGCTCTTCGTCGCGGTGCCGCTCGCCTACGACGCCGTGCGCTTCGCGGGTGCCGCATATCTGCTTTATCTCGCATGGAAGACGTTCCGTTCGGATGCGGCCGCGCTGTCGCCGGTCGCGTCGCAGCGTCGCCATTCGACCGCCGCGATCTTCCGCCAGGGCCTGACGACGAACCTGCTGAATCCGAAGATGGCGCTGTTCGTCCTCGCGCTGTTCCCGCAATTCGTGCGCCCCGAGCATGGCTCGATCGCCGTGCAGATCCTCGTGCTTGCAACGGTGCTCAACCTGATCGGACTCGTCGTCAACGGCGCGGTGATTCTGTCCGCGAGCCGGTTGAGCCGGCGGATCGGCGCGCGCCGCCGACCGTCGAAGCTGCCGCAGTATCTGCTCGGCACCGTGTTCGTCGGGTTGGCCGCGCGGCTGGCGGTGGCGGGACGGAACTGATCCTGCCGGCGCGCCCAACCTGCGCCGGTACCGACTCGCACACCTCACCTCGTTCAGCTCGCCCGGACCTGGTCCGGTACCGCCTTCCCGATCGCCCTCCCCGACAGCTGTAACGACGCTTCGAGCGTCCGCCCGGCCGCCTGCCTCCACAGTCGCGGCCGGACACGGCACTTGCCTCTGCATAACATATTTGTTACTATGCCACTTAACTCGTATGAAATTCAGTTCTTCAATACGCGTGTAGAGACGGGAGTCGTCGCGTTACCGGCGACACTGCTTGCCCGGTTCTTTGCACTCGCCGATCGCATGGAGCAGTACGGCCCGAATCTTGGCGAACCGCACACCCAGGCGATGGGAAACGGGCTGTACGAAATGCGACTGAAGGGCGCCGAAGGTATCGCCAGGGTGTTCTACTGCGCGATCGTCGACCGGCGTATCGTCATGCTTCATTGTTTCGTGAAGAAGACGCAAAAGACGCCGCGAAAAGAACTGGAAATCGCACGCCGTCGACTCAAGGAGGTTCAAGATGGCAACGTATAAGGAACTGCGCGAGCGTGCCTTGTCCAACCCCGAGGTGCGCGCCGAGTACGAACGACTGAACCGCGAAGAACTCGCGCTCCTCGACGTGATGCTGGCCGCCCGGCGAGACGCCGGCCTGTCGCAAGCCGATGTGGCCGAGCGCATGGGTACGAAAGCACCGGCCGTGACACGGCTCGAGCGCGCGCTCGCAACGGGCCAGCATTCACCGTCCATTGATACGCTGCGCAAATACGCCGCAGCGTGCGGCAAGAAACTCGTGATCTCGTTCGCTTGAATCGCCGTATCCGGTCGGCCGTCGTCTAAGCGGCCGGCGGTCGCCACCGTCGCTCCCCCATCCCCACCACCCCGCCCCATCACCGATAGCATCGCGAATCATCCCGGTGCATCGCCGCACCGGCACCGCGCCGCGCGGTCTGCAATTGCGCGTGCGTCAGCGATTGGCGCCGAGCGCCACGCGCAGCCGCTCCATCAACCGCGTGTAATGCCGCACCACGTCGTCCTTCGACACGACGTCCGCGGTCGAGAACCGCTCGGACCACGCCGGCTTCCATTCATATGTACCGTGCACGCTGCGGTCGCCGTCCGGCGCCTGGATCAGCGAACGGATCCGCGCGTCGCGCCCCGGCCCCGTATGCATCTCGAACAGCGCGTGGATGAACGTGTGATACGCGTCGTACACGTCGTCGTCGAACAGGTAGCGGTAGATGTGAAACGTGCGGTCGAGTTCGCGCTTCGCGCGGATCACGTCGTCCGGCGAGATGTCCTTCCAGTAACCGATCCACGTGTAGAAACACAGCAGCGCATTGAGCTGCGGCGCGACCGTGTCGTACAGCGTGAGCCGCTTCTCGATCAGCCGCTGATTGGTCCACTGCACGAGCTCGAGCCGCTTCAGCCGGCGCGCGACGAGCCAGCCGAGGCACGCGACCGACAACGGCGTCAGCACGCCGAGCACGAGCTTGACGATTTCCAGCGAATTCCACGGCGTGTTGAACGGTTGCATGAAGGGCTCGACAAGAAGAAGGTACCGCCGGGCGGATCGCATCGCGCGCTGCGCGCGGGCTCGCCGATCGTCTCGCAGTTGACCGTTAGTTGCTTGCGCATCGATGTCGCACCGTGCTGCCACCGGTGCACGGCGAAGCGGCGGGTTCCGACAGTGTAGCGGGCGATTGTCACCGGCCGGTGACCATTGGCCGAATCGTCGTGACGGCCCCGCGCCGCGTTACGTCGGCAGCGCCGACGTGAGCTTGACCTTCTGCATCGGGATGTCGGTCTTCACGCTCAGCACGCCCGGAATGCGCGTCAGGGTCTCCATCTGGAAGCGCCGGTAGTCGTCGATGTCGGCCGCCACCACGCGCAGCAGGAAATCGCAGTCGCCGGCCATCAGGTGGCATTCGACCACTTCGGGCATCTGCTGGACCGCGTCGGCGAAGCGGTTCACGGATTCCGCGTCCTGCCCCTTCAGCCATACGCGCGTGAAGATCGTCAGCCCCTTGCCGACCTTCGCCGGGTTCAGCACGGCCACGTATTTCTCGATCACCCCCGCCTCCTCGAGCAGCCGCACGCGCCGCAGGCACGGCGACGGCGACAGCCCGACCTCGTGCGCGAGCTCCACGTTCTGCATGCGGCCGTCGCGCTGCAGCGCGCTCAGGATCCGGCGGTCGATAGCGTCAAGCTTCATTGGCATCGAATTCCAAAAAAATCGCAAATCACTCGTTCGATGCCAAATTTTCCGCAAGATCTGGCCACAACGCAACCCGATTCGAGTCAAAAAAGCAGACAATCCTACTCC
>Ga0154006_1000116_pt1 | contig 25547 bp, 20 predicted proteins | sample TSFL090MetaG_FD_104747 | JGI IMG/M metagenome (GOLD analysis project Ga0154006, IMG submission 104747) | Attine ant fungus gardens microbial communities from Florida, USA - TSFL090 MetaG | ecosystem: Host-associated > Fungi > Mycelium > Unclassified | place: USA: Florida, Wakulla State Forest...
CTGGTCCAATAAAACGGAGAAAAGCTATACGAACCTGCCGCCGGGAAAATACAAGTTTCGCGTAAGGGCACGCAATCAATATTCGGAAAAAGAAAAGGAAACCAGTTTTGAATTTGTCGTATTGGCGCCGTGGTACCGCACCGTTTGGGCGTATGGAGTGTATGTATTGCTAATTGTGTCGGGTGTGTATTGGTTTGCCCAATATCAACGCCGACGCTATATTGTCATGCAGACAAAAAGGTTGGAGGCGCAGAAAACGGAATATGACAAAAGACAACGCGAACTGGAATTTCAACATCGTTTGGAGCAGGAACAGCAAGAAAAAGAACTCGCAAAAATCAATAGCGAAAAACTGGCATTGGAACTCGAAATGAAAAATACGATGATCGCTTCCAATGCGATGCTGCTTGTACAAAAAGGCGAACTTTTGTCCAAAGTAAAAAAGGATTTGTCCAATATGTCCAGCGTCGGAAACGACGAAAAAGCCATGCCGCAGATCAAAAAAATCATCCGCGCGCTTGATTCCGAACTCAACAACAAGGAAGATTGGGACAAATTTGCTTCTTACTTCGACACCGTCCACGAAAACTACCTGAAAAAACTAAAAGAACGGCATCCGCAATTGACGCCGGGCGACCTGAAATTATGTGCGCTGCTGCGTCTCGGGATGTCGTCCAAAGAAATCGCCGGCATATTGAACATTTCGCTGAAAGGAGTGGAGGTGAGTCGCTATCGCCTACGCAAAAAGCTCAATATGGAAGAGGAACAATCGCTGTTCGATTACCTTATCCAATAGTCTTTATTCCTCGCCGACTCTGACCAGTTCATTAAAAAGCGCTTCTAGTTTTTCTTCCAAACAGTCCGCAAAACCGGGATGGATTCTGGAGGTTTGGATGATAGAACTGCGCGCCGCTGTCAACCAACGAAACCTGGACGGGACGTCGAGTTGTGCAATCGTTCCGGCGTGGCGCAGCCCTTTTACGATCGAATCAAAACTTTCCAGTTGCTGCCGTACCAGCTGCAAATCAATATTGGGCGCAAGACATTGTATTCTTTGCTCGTCCAATAGATGTTTAATGAGTAGCGTACGTTTGGATTTGCAGAAAAGCAAGACGCCGATATTGACAAATTCTTCGCGTTCCACTTTAGGTACCAGCCTTATCACCGCGTATTCATATAAGTTTTTCTCTGGCATGTATCGCTTCGTTTGTAAAAATCTCCGAATGTTGGAGACGGTTGGTCAAAAAATCCAAATATATTTTGCGCAAAGTATCGGGCGTTTCCGTCGTGTCGCTCCATTGCAGCCAATCGTCGGGAATCCGCGAAACGATATCTTTCAATATTTCCGCTGAAATCAAGGTTTTGAAATGCTGGTTTATATTAGACAGTTCGGTCGCTTGTGGCAGCAAAACGTGATCCTTGATCTGCACAAACGGTTTGGTGGATTGCATTTCCCAGTTTTCCCAAGAATGGTGAAAATAAAGGGACGCACCCATATCGATCAGCCACAGTTCTTTTTTCCAGATGAGCATGTTGGTGTTGCGCGCCGTGCGGTCGACATTGGTGAGGAACGCATCTAGCCAAACGATTTTGGACGCTTCCGCCGCCGAAACTTGCATCAGATTGGCGTCAAAAGTCAATGCGCTGGACAAAAAATGCAAACCCAGATTCAAACCGCGGCTTGCCTTGAGCAAATCCTGAATTTCTTCGTCGGGTTCCGTCCGCCCAAAAGCCTCGTCGAGTTCCGCAAACACCAGTTCCGGAATGCGCAGCCCCATATATTTCGCGAGTTCGCCGCCGATCAGTTCTGCGATCAGCGCTTTCACGCCTTGGCCCGCGCCCCTGAATTTCAATACGTATTTAAATCCGTCGTCCGCTTCTGCCACGGCCGGCAACGAACCACCTTCACGCAAAGGCGTGATGTAGCGCGTCACGGCGACTTTTCTGATTTCTGGTAGTGTGTTCATATTGAGATGCAATATGTCTATAATATTGTCAAAATTAAATGCAATAATACTTTTTTATGTAAATATTTCGCTTACTTTTGCAGCCCCGGGACATTGGCGCAGTTGGTTAGCGCGCTTCCTTGACATGGAAGAGGTCACTGGTTCGAGTCCAGTATGTCCCACATCTTCCCCTTTATTTTCCTACTCTTTCGCGGTTGTCACTTATCGTTATCCGAACAAGATGTAAATTACATTGTTTAGTTAAGTGGTTTTATTTTTACATTTTGATTTTGCAATATGCCTACACCTAAAGAGATGCAGTTAAAAAAGCACAAGACATTTGCGACGGGACTGTTTTTGTTGATGGTCGCGATATACTTAGTGTGCGTTTATATTGGACGGCATTCGTCGGCAGCCTGGATCGGTTTTGTACATGCGTTTTCGGAAGCCGCAATGGTCGGCGCTTTGGCAGATTGGTTTGCAGTTACGGCTTTGTTCAAATATCCATTAGGACTAAAAATTCCGCATACCAACCTAATAGAAAACAAGAAAAAAGATATTGGTGAAAACCTGGGGACATTTGTAAAAGAAAATTTTCTAACGTCCGAAAATATCAGACCTTATATTGAAAAGCTGGACGTGGCGGCCTGGATTTCCAAATGGCTGCGCGAACAGAAAAACCAAGCTGTTTTAATTAAAGAAACAACTGCTTTCGCAAAGAAGGTTTTACAGGATTTGGATGATGCGGAAGTTATAGGATTTTTGTCCAAGAAAGTGACGGAAGCCTTACGGGATATGGATTTTTCGCAAATGGCTAGTGGCGGTTTGCAATATGTAATCGACAGACAGGAACATATCAAACTATTGGACAATATATTGCCACAAATAAAAGATTATGCCGAAAATAGTCAGGATCTTATCCGCGAACGCGTCAACAAACAAAAGCCGTTAATTGGTTTTCTGGTAGGGAAAAAAATCTCCAAAGAATTTACACAAGGAATAGTTGATTTTATGGACGAAGTGGACAAAGACCAAAATCATTGGCTCCGTGAAAAAATAACTGAGGAACTAGAAAAACTCCAATATAAACTAGGCAATGACGACAACTGGAAACAAAAAATAAACAGTTGGAAAGATCAGTTTATAGTCGCAGAAAAATTAGAACCTTATATAAAAGATGCATGGAAATCTATAAAATCAACGACTTTGGAAAGTTTGGATAAGGATGACTCTGCCTTGAACCAATACTTGAAACGTAATATAGAAAAGGTTTCCGACGATCTGCAAAAAGATCTTGCCTTGCAAACTAGAATCAATAATTGGGTTCGGAAATTTGTCTATACAACTGTAATGCGCAATAGCAATCAAGTCGAAAGTCTTATAGGAAATACGGTTGCTACTTGGCAGGGTCGCGAACTCAGCGAAAAACTAGAATTGGAGGTCGGAAAAGATTTACAGTTTATACGCGTCAACGGTACGTTGGTTGGCGGTTTGGTCGGGCTGTTGATTTATACTATAACATTGTTGCTGTTAAGTTAGGTATTTGTTTGATTAGAAAACAATGTCACCGCTTCGCGGTTATATTGGAAGGGAACTATTTGTCAAACATAAACTGGTTCTAAGACGATTCTCTTTGTATTAATGTTGTAGGAATTAAGATCGTTTCTTTTTTACCTTTTGTTTTTCCGTTCAGAAGTTTTTGCAATAGGTTTTTAATAGCTGCCGCAATTTCTGGTATTGGTTGCGAAACCGCGGATATTGTTGGTGTGTACAAATTAAAATTTGTATTGTCGTCGTAGCCTATAACTGCGATGTCGTCGGGAATTGATTTTCCTAGATTTTTCAAAGCTTTCAGCCCGCTAGCAGTGAGGTAGTTTGTCGTAAATAGTATAGCGTCAATATCTGCGTTTTTGGTAACGAAATCCTTTAGTTGCGGAGTAATGTCGTCTACGCCCCAATTATAGTTTAACTTTAACACGATTTGTTTTTGTTTTACTTTTTTGATGGCATCTATATAGCCGTTGTAGCGATCGGCCATTTGTGTTTGCTTCGTGTCTAGTGTGACTAAGGCAATTTTTTTGCGACCGTTTTTTATAAGCTGAGTAATCGCATCGTACGAACCTGTATAAACGTCGACCAATACATTGTTGGTTTCTATTTTGGGTAGAGTCCTATCAAAAATCACTACCGGCAGATGCTCGTTTTCGAGCATTTCGATTGTCGTTTCCAAGCCTGGCGGCGGCGCAATGATATAGGCATCCACTTGGCGGTCTCTAAATGTCTGTATAAGAGATTCTGCAACCTCGAGTTTATTTTCCGTACTAGAATAAAAAATTTTGTAACCGATCGTCGCAATCTGTTTTTCCATTTCGCGCGCAATGGACGCAAAAAAAGGATTGGAAATATCTTCGACCAGCATACAGACAATATGCGATTTTCCGGTACGGAGACCGCGTGCCAGCATATTGGGCTGATAATTGATCTGTTTGGCATATTGGAGAATCTTGTCACGCAGCGGATCACTGATGCGCCTTTCGGCAGCTTTTCCGTTGAGGACCGCAGATATAGTGCTGATGGAGACCTGCATTGCCTCAGCAATGTCGCGGATCGAAGCTCTTTTCGCCATAGTATTCGAATAATTACAGTTTGCGTAAACGTTCCGTAAATATAAAATTTTCTCTAAAGTAACAGATGTCGGTTAAGCAAAAAAATACTATTATTGCACAAACGTTTGTGCTTTGTGAGCGTTTTGGTCGGTTGTGCTAGCCTGAACTGTTAACAAAAAGAATATGATGTATCAATTTGATAATCGCGTGGTGCTGATATTGGATGCAGGAGGAACAAATTTTGTTTTCTCTGCATTGAAAGGAGGACGCCTTATCGCCGATCCTATCACGCTTCCTGCGAACGCGGACAATCTTGAAAAGTGCTTGTATGCGTTGCGTACAGGATTTGAAACCGTAAAAGAGAATATAACGGAAAGTCCCGTGGCTATTAGCTTTGCGTTTCCTGGTCCGGCCAATTATCCGGAAGGAATTATCAGCAATTCGCTGCCTAATTTTCCTGCTTTTGCCAATACCGAGGGTTTTCCTTTAAAAGATTATTTGGAAGATATTTTCCAGATTCCGGTTTTTATCAATAATGATGGTGACCTATATGCATTTGGTGAAGCGCATTTTGGTTTTTTGCCAAAAGTGAATGCGCGGCTTCGCGATTTGGGTAGCAACAAACAATATAAAAACCTTATTGGGCTTACGTTTGGGACGGGTTTCGGTGCGGGAATTGTTATTGACGGAAAACTATTGATTGGCGATAATTCCTGTGGTGTGGAGATTTTTCCTTTGCGAAACCGAGAATTGCCCGATTGTTTTGTGGAGGAAACGGTGAGTGTCCGCGGACTTGTCCGAATGTATAGGGAAGAAGCGAAAAATTCCGGTATTGACGTAACTCCTCAGGATATTTTTTTGATAGCCGAAGGTAAGTTGGACGGTGATCAAAGTGCCGCTATACATACGTTTGAGCGTTTTGGTTATGTGGTTTCCGATGCGATCGCGGCTGCGGTGACGCTGGTTGACGGTTTGGTTGTAATTGGTGGCGGACTTGCAGGTGCTTCCAAATATTTTATGCCTACTATATTGGATCAGCTCAACGGGACGATTGGCAAAGTCGCTGGCGGATCGATACCGCGTATTCCACAAAAAGTCTACGATCTAAACAATGAGGCTAGTTTCAATGTTTTTGCTAATAATGGCGGCGTCGCATTGGAACTCAACAATAAAAAAATCTGGTACGACCGTGAACGAAAAATAGGTATTGGGATTTCGAATATTGGCGCAACGACGGCGATCATGCGTGGTGCGTATTCGTATGCGTTGTCGCAATTGGGTGAATGATTTTTATATTGGTTGAAAATTATAGTTGTATTTTTATAGTATAAATCAAATGCGATGAAAAATCTAATTCCTATTCTAGTCGATGAACTGACTAACGAAATTGCGACAACACGTAAGTTTTTGGCGATTATTCCGGAAGATAAATATGACTGGAAACCACACCCTAAAAGTATGTCGATCGGCATATTGGCGGTGCATATTGCAGAGATTGCGAGTTGGCCTGCAATGGGGTTGAAAACGGAGTTTTTGGATTTTGCGGATAATCCGTACAAACCGTCGAAATTCAATGACAATAAGGATTTGCTGAATATTTTGGATAGGGGAGAACTGGCATCCATACAAACGCTCCATTCCGTCTCGGAAGATGATCTTGATCGAAAATGGGAATTGCGCTACGGTGACAAAATATTGCTGAGCTTGACGCGCTATGGAATGGTGCGCCATTCGCTTGACCAGATCATTCATCATCGCGCGCAATTAGGCGTTTTTCTTCGTTTGTTGGACGTGCCGATTCCTGGTTCGTATGGTCCAAGTGCGGACGATACGCAAGGTTTCTGATAGTTGTATTTTCTAGCATAAACATTCAAGGGTTTTCCAATATGGGGAAACCTTTTTTGGTAATAGTATAGTATTGGTATTGTTTTGAAAGCTTTGTACGTAGAAATTGACAGGCTTCTTTGCTATTTGTTTTTATTATATTAAATTATAGGATAATTTTGATTCTTTGTACACATCACCGTTTTTTATGAGTTAGAGACGGGTGCTATTGATTGTAGTAGTTTGTCCGGAAGTAATTAAGAAAACAAAAAAAACATTATGTTGAAAAGAATAGTATTAAGTGTTGCTGTTTTGTCTAGTATAGTATTTCTGGCAAATGCACAAGACAAAAGCCGACACAGGGATGGCGTGGATCGAACGCATATTTATTCCATTGATAGTGTTACACGCGGTGGAATAAAATTAGTTTTTGCTAGCAACGATGCTGTTTTTGATCCGAAGGAAAAAGAACAAATGGTAGAAACGTTCTATAAAGTTTATCCAGAAGAATGCAGACTATACAATCCGGATTCGCGCAAAGATGTGACCATTTTTATTGATACAGCGTACAAAGGTGTAGCCGAGACTGGTGGTGGACTAATGCGTGTCAATCCTGAATGGATGCGCCACAATCCTGAGGATATAGATGTTGTGACGCATGAGGCGATGCACGTCGTACAAGCGTATCCGCGCTATGGACCTATATGGGTAACAGAAGGCATTGCCGATTATGTACGCGCAACCGTAGGCGTCAACAACAAGGCCGCCAATTGGATGCTCCCTGCATATAATAGTACACAAAACTATACTAATTCTTATCGCATTACAGCTCGATTTTTTCTCTGGTTGGAGCAAAAAGTGCAACACTGTATCGTGAAAAAATTAGATAATGCGATGCGTTCCAATACTTATACGGATGCTTTTTGGCATATGGTAACAGGCAAGACAGTGGACGAGTTGTGGGATGCCTACGGAAAAAATCCAACTTTATAGAGAATGTTTGTTCTCTGTAAAGTTGAGTATATTGCGGATAAAAATTATTGTATTGAAAATATCTGACTTATTGTTTGCTAAAAGGTTTTTGCTTTAATTGGTTTAAACGATAATGCTTGAAATCAAAGTCATGAAAAAGAAATATCTGAGTCTATTGTTGGCGTTTGGTTTTGCTGGTGTTGCACAAGCGCAAATCGTTACGGGTGCGAAGAATCTTTCGGATTATGTCAATCCATTGATGGGGACAGATTCCAAACCGAGTTTGTCTACGGGGAATACTTACCCTGCAATTGGTCGTCCGTGGGGAATGAATCTATGGACTCCGCAAACTGGCAAGAATGGAGACGGTTGGCAATATGTGTACGCCGCAGACAAAATTCGCGGATTTAAACAGACGCACCAGCCGTCACCTTGGATGAATGATTACGGTATGTTTTCCATCATGCCGATCACGGGCAGCAGTGCGATATTCGATCAGGAAAAACGTCAAAGTTGGTTTTCGCATAAAGCGGAAGTTGTGAAGCCCTATTATTATAGTGTGTACCTGGCTGATCACGATGTGACGACAGAATTGACGGCGACGGAGAGAGCGTCTATGTTTCGATTCACGTTTCCATCCACGGACAGTGCTTTTGTCGTTGTGGATGCATTTGACAAGGCATCCTATGTAAAAGTTATTCCCTCCGAAAATAAAATTATAGGTTATTCCACTCAATATGCAAGTGGTTCATTACCGAAGAATTTCAAGAACTATTTTGTAATCCAATTTGATCGTCCATTTACTATGACGGGAACTTGGAGTGACCAGAATCTGTATCGTGGACAAAACGAAATTCAGGACAAGCATGTTGGCGCTATAGTTGGTTTTCCTCAATTTAAAAGAGGAGATAAGGTAATTGCTAGAGTGGCGTCTTCCTTTATCAGTGCTGAACAAGCAGAACAGAATTTGAAAGAACTCGGCAATGATACTTTTGATCAGGTAGTCGCGAAAGGAAAAGAGGCATGGAATAAAACCTTGGGGGCAGTTGATGTTTCCGGAGGTTCAGTCGATCAAGTTCGCACTTTTTATTCTTGTTTGTATAGGGCGGTGTTTTTTCCCAATAGACTATATGAAAAAGATGCACATGGCAATATAGTGCATTGGAGTCCCTATAATGGTCAGACCTTGCCTGGATATATGTTTGGTGGCACAGGGTGTTGGGATACATTCCGCGCACTATATCCATTTTTAAATTTGGTCTATCCTTCCGTCAATAAAGAAATGCAGGAAGGATTGGCCAATGATTTTAAAGAAGGAGGATTCTTGCCTGAGTGGAGCAGCCCTGGTTTTGCGGATTGTATGGTTGGAAATAATTCTGCTTCCGTTGTTGCAGAAGCTTATCTGAAAGGTCTGCGTGGTTATGATATTGAGACTTTATGGAAAGCTGTTGTGAAGGGGGCAAACCATGAAGGACCTAATTCTGCAGTCGGTAGAAAAGGTGTAGAATACTATAACAAATTGGGGTATGTTCCTTATAATGTAGGCATCAATGAAAATGCTGCACGCACGTTGGAATATGCTTACGATGACTATGCGATTTATCGTTTAGGCAAAGCACTTGGCAAACCTGAATCTGAAATTGGTATTTTCGCAAAGCGTGCGATGAACTATAAAAACCTTTTTGACAAATCACACAACTTGATGCGCGGTAAGAATGAAGATGGTACTTTCCAAGCTCCGTTTAGTCCATTCAAATGGGGGGATGCGTTCACAGAAGGCAACAGCTGGCATTACTCCTGGAGCGTGTTTCAAGACATGCAAGGTTTGGTTGATTTGATGGGGGGAAAGAAAAACTTTGTGGGGATGTTGGATTCCATATTCGTGATGCCTCCGACATTCGATGATAGTTATTACCATGGTGTGATTCACGAAATACGTGAAATGCAGATTATGAATATGGGGCAATATGCACACGGTAACCAGCCGATACAGCACATGATTTATTTGTATAACTATGCGGGCGAACCCTGGAAAACTCAGTTTTGGGTTAGGGATGCGATGAACAAACTATATCGTGCGACGCCAGATGGTTATTGTGGTGATGAAGATAATGGACAGACTTCTGCCTGGTATTTGTTCTCCGCTTTGGGATTCTACCCGGTGACTCCGGCAAGTGACCAATACGTATTGGGTGCACCACTGTTCAAAAAAGCTGTTATCCATTTGGAAAACGGTAAAACCATCAATATTGATGCTGCGAATAACGGCGCAGAGAATGTGTATGTACAGTCATTATTGTTCAATGGTAAAAACTATACAAAAAACTGGTTGAACCATTTTGAGCTGATGAAAGGTGCAACTTTACAATTCGATATGAACAGCCAGCCCAATAGGGCTAGAGGTATCAATAAATCGGACTTCCCTTATTCTTTTAGTATAAATGAAAAGTAAGATCGATGTTTACTATTTAAAATCCAATACTAGGATTGTGATTATTACCCTTTCATTTTTATTGGAAGGGTAATTTTTTTATAGGAATTGTATGGATCAGATGAATGTGCCTTTTTATTTCTTTTCGCCAATGAATAGGGAAAAAATCCGTATTAAATCTTAACTTGTAGCGTTTAGTTTTTTATTTTAAAGTTTTCAGGAAAAAGCTGTATTGGTTGAGTACAAGGCTTTTATAGAGATAATCAAAGAAGTAAAGTAACGGTGCTTATTGCTTTGCTTTTCAACGTGTTTCCGTTAGCTCAAAGCAAATATACAAAAATAGAAGGATAGGTTTTAATTTTCCTATCCTTTATTCGTCACTCTTAATTTTTTTTGATTCTTATGAATGCCTACTAGAATAAAACATTAATTTCCTGATATTCCATTAACAAAAGTGTCTACGAATCCAATGATTTTATTTAGAATACGATCTCCGATTTCCTTAGATTTTAATACACTGGGTCTCCCTTCTTTTCGTAAATCTAAAATTTCTTTTCGTAAAGGTTCACGTTCTGTAAACAGATAATTCTCTATAAGTCTTTCTGTTTTTTCTTCGGAAAGATTTTCTGTCTTGACTAATTCCTGAAGTGTCTTTTCTTGCTCTACAGTCCAGAATTTTTCAAACTCCTCAGGGATTGTATCCGTATCTTCAATGTGTGGTAAACTTTCCTGAATAAATTTTTCAATCAATTCCCTTTTACTTCTTAATGAGACTTCGGTGTTCAGTAATTTGAAAATATCCTTTTCAATACTTTCTTTGTCTTTTGCACTATATTTCGACTTGAATTTAATCAGTAACTGAAGGATATAATTTACATTGATTGTATCACGCCTAATCAATTCCAATTCAAAATCTATATCATTCAGAATAGAAGTTTTTTTAGATGGATCAGTAGGATCGAGTTTTTCCTTTAAATCCAGATATTTACTGGTATAATCGGCAAAAAGTTGTTCCTCCATCTGTAAATCATCCCAAGTAAATTCTGTATAATGACTCATTTTCTTGTGCAAACGCATCATGGCACGGAAAGCCAAAATAAACTGTAGTTGATCTTCTTCCGAATATAAACCGTCAACAGATACTACTTCCGGTACGATTTCTAATAATTTCTGTGTGGCTTCGTTGAACTTTTCTACATACGCTTCGTACGGTTCTACAATAATCTCGTCAATTGCTTCTTTATTGCTGAATAAAGCGATGGCTTCGTCTGTCTTGTCTTTCAGGTTTCGGAAACACACAATATTTCCCTGTGTTTTATTCTTATCCAGGATACGATTGGTACGGCTAAATGCTTGTATCAATCCATGATATTTCAGATTTTTATCAACGTATAAGGTGTTTAAATACTTACTGTCGAATCCAGTCAAAAACATATTGGCAACCAACAAAATATCTGTCTCATTTTGTTTTGATTTTTTGGCTACAGCATTGTAATAGTTGTAAAATCCTTCGGTATCTTTTACGTTCTGTTTCTCTCCAAATAATTCATTAAAGTCTTGTACATACGTTTCTAATAATTCTCTACGATGAGGTTTGTAGCCGTAAACTGCTTGTGGTTCGGCAACCATTCCTAATTGAGAATAAACAGCATCTTCTATTTCCTCTTCGTTCTGAGCAAAACTAAAAATAGTCGCTATGTTTAAATCGTGCTGTCCCTCTTGTTTTTTACGCTTGAAAATTTTATAGTATTGAATGACCGAATCAATATCCTGTACACACATCATGGCACAAAATTTTCTGTTCTGGGTTTTCTGATCGTGGTATTGAACGATGTAATCTACAATGGCTTCCTTTCGTTCAGGTGCTTCAAAAACTTCCGTTTCGTTAATTTGCTCTACTTTTAAATCAATGATATGTTCTTTCTGTTTGAAAGTCTGAATGTATTCTACCGAAAACTTCAATACATTCTCATCACGGATGGCATCTGTAATTACATATTTATGCAGACATTTCCCAAACAGGCTTGCGGTTGTTTTCTCTCCATCCGCATTCTCTGCTAAAATAGGAGTGCCGGTAAAGCCAAATAGTTGAATATTGGTAAAATAATTGACGATGTTTTTGTGGGTATCACCAAATTGCGAACGATGGCATTCATCAAAGATAAAAACCATTCTTTCATGCTGTATGGATTTCATTCTCGATAAATTTCTACCTGAAATCGCATTATTTAGCTTTTGAATGGTGGTAACAATGATGCGAACATTTGGGTCGTTAAATTTTCTTATCAAATCGTCTGTATTAGTGGCTGAACTTACCGAGCCCTTACTAAATTTATCATATTCCTGATTGGTTTGATAGTCTAAATCTTTTCTATCTACCACAAAAACCACTTTTTTGATGGCTGGAATTTTGGATAGAATCTGACTGGCCTTAAAACTGGTTAAAGTTTTACCACTTCCGGTTGTATGCCAGATGTAGCCATTTTTTTCGATATTATAGCCATTCAGTATTTCGTTTTCTTTTACCTTTTTTATAATACTTTCTACCGCATAATATTGGTATGGACGAAGTACCATCAGGCGTTTTTTATCAGTTTCATTCAGAACGATGTATTTACAGATCATTTTACTGATATGACAAGGTTCTAAAAAAGAATCTGTAAAGCCGTTTAAAATATTATTTAATGGATTATTTTGTTCATCTGTCCAGTGAAAAGTTTGAAGATATTCCTGCTTATGTGTTCCAAAATTGCTGAAATATTTTGTATTGACACCATTGCTAATAACGAATAATTGTACAAAATGAAACAAGCCTTTTCCTGCTCCGAAACTATGTTTTTGATAGCGGTTAATTTGGTTGAATGCTTCTTTCATTTCCAAGCCTCTCCGCTTCAGTTCAATTTGCACTAAAGGCAGCCCATTCACGAGTAAGGTAACATCATATCGGTTTTCGTATTTCCCTTCTTGTGTAATTTGATTGGTTACCTGATATTCGTTCTGACACCAATGTTCTACATTGAGAAATTCAAAATACAGGTTATCACCATTATCCCGAATAATATGATGTTTCTTTTCACGTAATATCTTGGCTTTTTCAAATACAGAGCCCTTATTGAGTATATTCAACACTTTTTCAAACTCACTATCGCTAAATTGTATATGATTGTGTTTTTCTAATTGCGTTTTAATGTTTGCCAATAAAGCTTTTTCATCAGCTATAATAATATATTTATATCCCAATTTTTGTAATTGGGCAACGAGTTGCTCTTCTAAAATTTGTTCGGACTGTTTGCTCATTACTTAGTATTAGGTTTTGTAGGATTATTGCTCTACAAAGAAATCTTCGTCTAAATGTTTTACTTCATAAGTTGCTTTTATTTGTACACCAACATTATATTCATGCATTAAATCAACTAACTTATTACCATCTATCAAGATGATTTTGTGATGTGCATTTTTAGCCTTTTCTTCTGCACCTTTATCAAATAAAGAAGTCGTCACAAAAACACCTTTGTTGGTATCACCGCTCATTGCTCCAATGAAATTTCTTATATCTTTTTCACGGACTTTATTTTCTGTAAATCTTTTTGCCTGAATATAGATTTTATCCAATCCAAGTTTATCTTCATTTATAACTCCATCAATTCCTCCATCAGAAGATTTTGTAGTTTCAATAAAATCTCCGTATCCCATTTTCTTTAACAGAATCAAAATAACTTTTTCAAAATAATAAGGATCGATTTCTTTCAATTTTTCAAGAAGCTCGTTCTTTGTTTCCCTCTCAATTTGGCTAAAGCCTTCATCAATTAAATCCTGGGGAGAGGCATTCGATATTTTCTTTATTTCTGTTGATTTTTTATCATTTTCAGTCTGATAAAAATCCATCAAAGAACTTTCCTGTTCTAAGTTATTTAAACTTAAATGTGTTTTCTGAGCAACCCCTTTTTCCGTAATTTGTACATTTCCTCTTGAGGGATAATGAATATACCCACCTTTCTTAAGATAAGATTTTCCCCAAGCAATTCTATTATTGATTAAGTTCTCTCCAGATTTTGTAGTTTCTTCAAGAAGTTCTTTGGGTAGATGAGCGTAATACTTTTCAATCACCCTCTTTTGCATCACCCTTGTATGAATTATTTCTCCGTTTGATAGAATGTCCAGAATCGGATTAAAAGTTTCATGGAATTTAGGCAGTTCTTGATGCATTTATAAATTAGAAATTATGAGTTATGATACTAACTTTCGTACTGAACAAATATAGCAAAAAATGGACTCATAACTCATAATTATCAACTCTTAACTACCTTAATGCCTTAAACATCTGCTCAATAGCTTTCTTCTTTTGTTCCATATTAGGATGTACATAAAGATTTAAAGTGGTGCTGATATTAGAATGTCCCAGAAGTACACTCACAGTCTTGTAATCACAATTACTTTCAATACATCGGGTTGCGAAGCTATGTCTTAACCCGTGAAATTTAAGTTCAGGCATTTTTAATTCCTTCATTAAATTTTTGTAATAGCTTCTGTAGGTTCTGGGTTCAGTTGGTTTAGCATCGTTTGTCAATACAAAAAACGAAGGATTCACAATCTTTTTAAAAGGTTTCAATATTCTTAATAAATCCTTACTTATCGGAATTTCACGAATGGAGTTTTTAGTTTTCGGGGTGTCTAAAATTAATTCCGTTCTACGAATTCCATCTTCTATAACATAAATACGCTGGACGGTTCTGTTAACACTGATAATTCCGTTATCGGTATCAATATCTTCCCAAGTTAAGGCACATACTTCCCCAATACGCATTCCTGCACTTAAACATATATATACACCTAAATTCCTAAATGTAAAATGTTCTTGTATATAGTTCATTATTTTTTTCTGATCAGTTTTGGTAAGCACTTCAATTTGCTGGCTCTCACGGATAGTTGGATATTGAATTTCAAAAGGCTCGTACGTAATCCATTTGTTTTTTGCACCAAATTTTAAAACCATTTTCAGAACAATTAAAATACCCTTAATTGTTTTATGACTTAAACCCGTTTCCAATTTTTGAAAAACAAAACTTTGGACATCAGCTTCCTCAATCGCAATTTTGTTGCCGAAATTAGGTAGGAGATGATTTTCAATCAATAGCGTATAAGCTGAGAAACTTGACTTTTTTACATACTGTTTTTTGTCTATTTTCCATAGATCGATAACTTCTGAGAGTTGTTTTTTGTTCATTTATTTGAATTTAATTTTTTAAAATCTCAAAGGAAAGCAATTAAGGACACTTTATCCTCCAGATAGATTTAGAACTAATGTTCCTAATTTGAGATTTCCGGGATTTACGGAGGAGTGGGAAGTGAAGAAGTTGGGAGAAGTTATGGACTTCAAAGTAACCAATTCCTTTTCTCGTGAAAATTTGAATTACGAAGTCGGTACTGTAAAAAACATTCATTACGGAGATATTCACACTAAATTTCAAACCTTATTTGATATTACGAATGAAATAGTTCCATTTATAAATGACGAAATAAACGTGGTAAGAATCTCTGATGAAAATTATTGCAGAGAAGGAGATGTTATCTTCGCAGATGCTTCCGAAGATTTGAATGATGTAGGAAAGAGTATCGAAGTTGTAAATGTCAATGACGAGAAATTATTATCAGGTTTACACACCTTATTAGGAAGACCAAAATCAAGTATTTTTCATTTGGGCTTTAATGGTTATTTGTTCAAATCTAATTCTGTCAGAACTCAAATTCAAAAAGAATCCCAAGGGTCGAAGGTTTTAAGCATCAATGCTGGAAGGATTTCAAAAATAGAATTATCATTTCCCTCCGTAAATGAGCAAGAAAGAATCACTATTTTATTGAGCTTGTTGGATGAAAGAATCCAAACCCAAAACAAAATAATTGAACAATTAGAAACCTTAATTAAAGGACTTTATCAAAAAATATTTGAACTCAATCGATTTCAGTTTTCTATTCTTCCTTTAAAATCACTCTGCACTATAAAAAAAGGAGAGCAAATAAATGCCTCCAAATTATCTGAAACAGGAATTTATTATGTAATGAATGGCGGAATATTACCATCTGGTTACCATTCTGAATACAATTCAGATGCAGAAATTATTTCTATAAGTGAAGGCGGAAATTCTTGTGGATATGTTCAATATAACCATACTAAATTTTGGAGCGGAGGACATTGTTATACACTAAACAATATCGATAAAATCATTAAAAACAAATATCTATACTATTATTTGAAAGCCAACGAAAATAAAATTATGGCACTTCGTGTAGGTTCTGGGTTACCCAATATTCAAAAATCTACTTTGGAAAAATTTGAAGTGAAAACTCCTGACCTTTATGAACAAGAAAAAGTTGTATTAGCTTTGGGGAGCTTATCAACCAAAATAACTGTAGAAAGTAAACTACTTGAGCAATATAAGATACAGAAAAAGCATTTGTTACAGAACCTGTTTATATAAACAGGTTCTGTAACAAATATTGTTTTTGAGAGTGGTATTTATCTAAAATATTTTTCTCGATTTCTATTTTGTCCCCAATTGAAGATAAAAATGAAACAATTCTCTTTTGCTCTTCGAGAGTAGGAAAACGAGCAGGAATATTTAAAAACAAATCTATATTCAGATTCCTCCTAACAACACTAGCTCCTTGGTCTGAACATTGTTCGTATTCGAACATCATTTTTGATGATTTTAAAAAGTACTTACAATAGTGAACAGCCACTTTATTTCCATCAAAACTGAAAATTTTGTAAGATGGTGAAACAATGCCAATGTCAAAATTAGTATTGACATTTATATTTCCAAGCCACAGATTTTGTGGGCTAAAAACTAATTGATTTTTTTTCAAAATTTTATACCCTGAGTTGTCTTTGCTTGCCACTTCATTATTGAAGTACTCACTCTGATAAAACAACCCTTTAGTAGTTGATGACAAAATTCTGTATTTATCCGAAGTTGTAGTTTTTTCATTTTGTTCAACCAAAACATCTCCCAAAGTTTTCACTTCCCAATCATCTTTAAATTCCTTGAACCTAATCTTCTGAGAAAATATCTTTTCACTTAGTCCTTTAATTAAGGTTTCTAATTGTTCAATTATTTTGTTTTGGGTTTGGATTCTTTCGTCAATGAGTGATAAGAAATGTGATATTTTCTTTTGTTCAGAAAGACTGGGAAAACATAAAGATACAGAAGTCAGTATTTCTTGTCCTACATTGTATCGTGTACTTCCCCCAGATTTAGAGGTAATACTTTCTCTTGCCGACTTTGTCTTTAGAAGTTTATTGAAGAATATCGGGTTATAATCTCCAATTTTTTTGCCTCTGATGACAAACCCTCCAAATGTTGCAGATTTTTCTTTATCAAGGTAAACGTTAGCTGTTCCTACTTCTTCTCTTGTTTCTGAGCTTCTTTGAAAAAGAATATCTCCATATTGCACGGAATATTTATTAGCTATGTTGGTATTGACATCAACTCTTCCAATAATGTTATCATAAGTAATGAAATTATTGTTTAGAATATCTAAGACATTTATAAACTTAATTCCTTTACCATATTGTTCTTTTGAAGCATTAATTCCATTCTTAAACTCCAATAAATCCCCCAACTTCTTCACTTCCCACTCCTCCGTAAATCCCGGAAATCTCAAATTAGGAACGTTACCTACTTTTAGTTTTTTATTTGTCATCTCGATGATTCAGTTTCTCAGCTGTGAACATTAAGGATTTAACTTATTTCTCCTTCTTTTTCCTTTCAGTAATTTTTTCTCATCACCGTCCAGCTTGCGTTGTAGTTTTTTGACATCTTCGGCAGGAGGCAAATTTTCCGGAATTATTCCTCGTTTGGTAAGCATTTCCCGAACCGCCTGATTATTATCAATATGTTCCTTTTCTATTTTATTTTGACCTTTTAAATCTTTGTTTTGCACATTCAATCCGGTCATTTCGGCTGCCAAATCCTTCGCTTTTATACTGATTATAGGAAGAAAATCCGCTACAGGTCTGCTGGCAGGAACGCCCATTTTCTTTTTCAGCGTTTGCGTATTCAGCCTGAACAAAGCCTGATCGCCTTTACTTCTGATTACGGCAAATCCCTGACTGTCCACTCCTCGTTCGTACAAAATCCCTGAAAGTTGTTTTTCCGTTTGACTTAATTTTTCCCTTGCTTTTACTCTTTCATATTCCAAAAGGCGTTGCTCCACCAATTCAGCTCTACGGGTTTGCACGGCAAAATAGTTTTGGGCAAATGCAATTTCCTGTTTCCGACTATCACCATTTTGTGCAATTAAATAGCACGCATACCGAGTCAATAAAATATCATCTATCTCTTTTTCAGCACCTTTGGGCATTGGTATCGTTTTCCTGACGTCAGGAAAATGATAAGCAATTTCTTCACCTGCATTTTTACAGGCATCTTTTGCTTTTTGGATTACTTTTTCAAAGTTTTCCCACTTGCTGTATCCTAATAAAGTTTGTAAATCCCTTGCGCTCCAGCATTCTACTCCTTCTAATTCAGCAGCGGCACTTTCAAACTTTTCAAATAATTGTATAATTTCTTCTGATTTCATAATTTAAGATTTTGAACAGCAACTAAAAAACAAGTCCCAATTCTTTAAAGTACACATCAATCTCTTTGTCCAGTCCCGCTCGTTTTGCTTCCAAAGATTTAATTTCCTGCATCACGGATTGGATATCGATTTCTTCTTCGGCTTCAAACGTATCTACGTAGCGAGGAATATTGAGGTTATAGTCGTTTTCTGCAACTTCTTTTAAAGTAGCTAAGTGACTGTATTTTTCAATAGTCGTTCTGTTACGGTAGGTTTTCACAATTTTATCGATATGTTCTTCACGCAACATATTTTGGTTCTTAACTTTCTCGAATTCTTTACTTGCATCAATAAATAAGATATGGTCAGGATCTTCCTTACACTTTTTAAACACCAGAATACAAGTCGGAATACCAGTTCCGTAGAAAATATTGGCAGGCAAGCCGATAACGGCATCCAAATAATTCTTCTGTTCAATCAGGTATTTACGGATGTGCAGTTCTGCTGCTCCACGGAACAATACGCCATGAGGCAAAACAATAGCCATTGTTCCATTCTCTGCCAAATGATAAATCATGTGTTGCACAAATACAAAGTCAGCTTTGCTTGACGGAGCTAATTTTCCATATTGGCTAAAACGGTCATCATTTAAAAATAATGGATTGGCACTCCAGTTTGCTGAAAAAGGAGGATTTGCTACAATCGCTTCAAACGGCATATCGTTTAAATGTTGTGGATGTTCCAGAGTGTCCTCTTGTTTTATATCGAACTGACGATAATGCACTCCATGCAAGATCATATTCATGCGGGCAAGATTGTATGTTGTGCGGTTCATTTCCTGTCCGTAGAAATTATTGACATCTTTTACTTCTCTTGCAACACGTAGTAATAATGATCCTGAACCACAGGTTGGGTCATATACCGATTTTAAACGGTTTTTTCCAGTTGTAACAATCTTTGCAAGAATCTTAGAAACCTCTTGAGGAGTGTAAAACTCCCCGGCTTTTTTTCCTGCACCGCTCGCAAACTGACCGATCAAATATTCATAAGCATCACCTAATACATCTAATTCTGTATCATTCAATTTGAAGTCAATTTCATCGAGATGCACAAGTACTTTCACAATAATAGCATTCCTGGCTTCGGCAGATTTACCCAATTTAGTACTGTTTAGATCCATATCTTCAAACAGGTTATCAAAGTCTTCTTCACTTTGTGTTCCCATTGTACTGAGCTGGATATTGGTCAGGATTTTTTGTAAATCTTCTAAGATAAACGTGTTGGTGTCGCTGTTACCTCGTTTAGCTATTTCACTGAATAATTCAGAAGGTTTTAGAAAATACCCTAATGTTTCCAAGGCTTCTTCTCTAATCGCTTCAATGTATTCCAAGCCTTTAGGTGTATCTTCTTTGATGTCTCTGAATTGAATTTGATCTTCTTCCAAAATGGAATTCGCATAAATTTCCATTTTTTCAGCCAAATATTTATAAAAAATAAATCCCAAAATATAATCTCGAAATTCATCGGCATTCATTTTTCCTCGTAGTGTATTGGCTATATTCCAGAGCTGTTGCTCCAATATTTTCTTCTGTTCTTCTGACATTGAAATAAGCGTTATTTGATTAGGGATTTTTAATCCTTAAGAATCCACTAAAATAGTAAACTTTTAGCTACTAAACATTATGTTGGCTGTAAAAAAGGTGGTTGTTGGAATAGATAAATTTGGTTTAGAAAGTTTTTAAAATGCGTTTATTACAAGTAATACCAGGAGAAGTCCGCTGTTTACTTTCTTCTCATAGTCAGAAAGGTACTGTTCGTAAAATTTGAAAAAGATTAGTTCTCCGCTTTACTCACGTTGTTGTTATTTTATTTCATAGGAGTTCGTGAACCGCAAGCGGTTTCCATACCGACAAAAGCATTTTTGAGTTTAGCACTGTTTACCGCTCCCTCGTCACTTTAGGATTTTGGAATAGCATTCTTCGATACCCAAACGGATTTTATCAAGTTTTCCGATAACGTCCTGAGCTTCTCGGCTCTTGCCTAAAACTCTGCCGTACTTCAAATCCCAATTTGTTGCGGAAATATCCAACTTGGTGCTGAGTGCAGACTGTTTGCCGTTTACGGTAATCCTGCACATAACCGTAACCTTTCCGTTTTTCTTCGGGGTATTCTTTTTAAGGTAAAACAATACCTTAAACGTTGATTTTTTTGTCGATTCCATACTCACAATTCTTAATGATAAAATTAAACTTATGTGAGCTACGGAACAATATGAAAAACTATGCAGAAAGCTGAAATACAGTATTTTAAAACAATAGTTTTAGATATTCAAAAGTAACGTTTTAGTAACCTTACTTTTGCCTAACCTCGCTTGTTACTGCTTTTTACCTATTTTTGATCTTTGATGTATATTTACTGAAAATTTATTTTAAAAAAGTTACACGTAGAAAGTATAGCGCAATAACTTCCTATTGGAGTTTAAGCGCTTTGCGCTTTCGGCTTTTAGCTTAAGTAAATTTTAATCCAATATAAATATGTTTAGCCATAAGAAAATCAAGCATTGTGCTTTAGCCTTGTCGTTGTCTTTGGGTTTGGTATATGCCAATGCGCAAAAGAAAAATGACAACCTCCAATACGTGCGAACAGAGATCGGCGGTGTTGGACATTTGTTGGTGCCTACACGCCCAACGATACAGCAACCCAACCAGATGATGCGTATGACACCCATGCGTCGCGATTATCTGGATGACCAGATTAGTTCTTTCCCGTTGTTGGTTGTGTCGCATCGTTTAGGGGAAGTGTTTTCTATGTTGCCATCCACAGAAGAAAATATTGATGCGCATAGTTGGGACAATAAACTAGCTTATGACCAAGATGGTGAAACTCGTACTCCTTGGTTTTACAGTAACTATTTCCCTGAAAATAATTTGTATGTTTCTTTTACACCTGGCAAAAAGACCGGATACTATAAGTTTGCTTTTTCTCCGAATAGTGCAAAAAGGATTTTGCTAGGACGTTACAACGACAAGGATGCGGAGTGGGGTATTGGCGCGGATAATAGTTTAGTGGGAACACAATATTTCAATGCGGAAGATGGATTGAAACCCGTGAAAATTTTTCTGTTCGGAAAATTCAACAAACCATTCACACAAAAGAAAGTCAGCGACAATAGCAAGCTGGCATTACTTTTTGGAAGATCAACCAGAGATACGATTGAGTTTAGGTACGCAGTTTCTCTTGTTAGTGCAGAACAAGCAAAACGCAACTATGAAAAGGAACTAAATAATTCGGTTTCGTATAGCCGGTATGCCAATATAGCCAAACAATCATGGGTCGACGTTATGAGTCAGATCCAGGTAGAGGGCGGTTCTGACGATCAAAAGCGTAGTTTTTATACGGCACTATATCGTTGTTATGAACGTATGGTGGACATTACGGAAGATGGTCAGTATTATAGTGGCTACGATAATCAGGTACATAAAGACAGTCGTCCTTTTTACGTGGACGATTGGACTTGGGATACTTATTTGGCATTGCATCCGTTGAGAACCATATTGCAACCGCAGCGGGAAGAAGACATGATGCAGTCATATGTTCGTATGTATGAGCAAAGTGGTTGGGTGCCAACATTTCCAGTGGTTTACGGCGATCATGCCTGTATGAATGGTTTTCATTCAACTATAGCTTTTCTGGATGCATATAGAAAAGGTTTGAAGAATTTTGATATACAAAAAGCGTATGAAGGTGCTTATAAAAATGCGACGCAAGCGACTATGCTACCTTGGCGAAATGGTCCGGCAACGCCACTGGATCAGTTCTATCGTGACAGCGGATATTTTCCGGCATTGCATCCAGACGAAAAAGAACCTTACCCACAAGTAAATGGTTTTGAAAAAAGACAGGCTGTTGCGGTAACATTGGGAGGCAGTTATGATGATTGGGCTGTTGGACAATTGGCCAAAGATCTTAGAAAATATAAAGACACGGCTTTGTTTGCGCACCGCGCTTCCAACTATAAAAATCTCTGGGACGACAAAAAACAGTTTTTCATGCCAAAAGATTCCAATGGCAATTGGATCGATATAGATCCGGCATGGGATGGTGGTCCCGGTGGGCGTGATTATTATGATGAAAACAATGGTTGGACTTATATGTGGCAGGTGCAGCAAGATGTCCCGGGATTAGTTGGGTTGATGCATGGCAAAAAAGGTTTTGAAAATCGACTGGATGAATTGTTCCGTGCGGGATTGGGAAGGGAAAAGAAATTGTTTTGGGTAAAATTTACCGATGCGACGGGACTGGTTGGACAATATTCCATGGGGAACGAACCGAGTTTTCATATTCCGTATCTGTACAATTTCACGGATGCGCCGTGGAAGACACAAAAACGAGTCCGCGTATTGCTGAAGACCTGGTTTGACGATAATGTTTTCGGCATTCCCGGTGATGAGGATGGTGGTGGTATGTCCGCATTTGTTGTTTTTTCGATGATGGGATTTTATCCATTGACACCAGGGAATCCTGCCTACACTATTGGAAGTCCTGTTTTCAAAAAAATATCCATTCAATTGAAAAATGGCAAAACATTTACTGTAAAAGCAGACAACTGTTCCGAAACAAACAAATACATTCAATCTGCAACTATAAACGGTAAAACCCTTACCACGCCTTGGTTTACACATGAGGAACTGGAGAATGGAGGTGTGCTGGAATTGAAAATGGGAGCTAGACCCAATATGAATTTGTTTGTAGACAAATAGTGCATTCGTACTAATATCACTGGTGTTCGGAATATATACGGAGCAATCTCGTCCTGTTTTCATTCCTTCAGGATTGTACTGTAGCGCGAATGCATCTACATTTTGTAGCTACATGAGATTTTATGTGCCACTTTTTTTCTTGACAAAAAAAGTGGCAAAAAAGTCAAGTCTTTCGAATGCGAACTAGCGGAGCGGCTCATCAATACAAATGAAAAACAAAATACCATTGATAATGCTAAAGCACCGTTCGAAAATGGTTGCGTGTACATTTTTGCTGGGTATTGTATTTTTACAGTCGCTGAGCTTGACCGCAAAAAACACAGCTCCACCATTTTCTTCACCTTTTGCTGCTGCAAGACGGCTCTTGACATTCAAAAAAAAAGTTCCAGACATTTTTGTCACAGAGAGGAAATGTATGTTTGAGGTTGAACTGCCCCGTCGTTCTATAGCGAAATGTGCGGGAGAGGCGCAGTAGTGTTTTCGGCGACAAAGGCCAATAGCTGCCGAACTCCGACATCCGCCGAAAATGTACTCGAAGCCGATACCGCACGGCCCGAAGGGTTCGCCTTAGAACGACTAGATTTTTTCGTTCTTTTTTATCAAGAAAAAAGAACAGCATATTTTAGTAAGGACACTTCAGATAAATTTAGATGCGTTTGCGTTGGCCTGTTTTGATTTTTACCTTTTGACTTATTCCGCTATAATTTTTCCATCCAGATAATGGCACAATACGTTGGCTACATCAGAAGAAATGCAATATTTCAAATCGTGCGAAAGCCCATAATTGGCCAGTCTGTGCCAATGTGTGGCTTTCTTTGCCAAGGAAAGAAGGTCGTTTTTGTTCGCTTCGTAAATGGACTGTGCCATCAATGTGCTGTCACATAAGATGTCAAATTGTTCTCCGATTCGGCTGGCGATAGCTCCCGCAAAAACGGTGTCTTCAAGATTGACCTTGTCTTTCCAACCGGAACAGCCCAGGATGACATTTTTCTTTTTAGCCAATAGATATTCTGTTACGGCAGTTATATTGGGAAATGAACCTGTGATAATATCTGATGCGCCTTTTTGCAAAGCCATATTGAGCAGTTTTGTTCCGTTGGTTGTTGTCAACACCAATGTTTTTCCTTCAATAAAATCGCGTCCGTATTCTGCCGGCGAATTGCCATATTGAAGACCCGGAATGACTTTGCCTTCTCGTTCGCCAGCCGTAACGGAATTGGGTGTTGCCTTACCGATGCGAATACAGGTTTCTACGTCTGGAACGGGGATGACTTGCGTGGCTCCATTGTGAAGTGCTGTTGCAATCGTACTTGTTGCCCGGAAAACGTCAATGATAACTACTATTGCATCTGTCAGGTCGTACAGGTCCAATAGGCGCGGGGAGAGAACGGTATGTAGTGTAGGTTTTTGCATTCCTGTCTTATGTTTTTTAAAACGATATGGAGCAAAGTAACGAAATTGGTGATGATTTCGAAAGAGGGAGTCTGTGGCTTGCAATTAAATCTCCCAATGGAAATATTTAAAACATCGCTTATTTTTAGGAAAAAAAGATTAGTAAAAAGCAAAAATAATGTAGGGGGAAATCTTTTGTTCAAGAGGCTTGTATGATAGCCGTAAAAAAAGATGGTCTTACGATGACGAGGTAGGGACAATATTTAAGAGTAATGAAGAGTTCATTACCCTATCCTATGTCCACAGCAATGGAGCTTATCTAAAATGATACCAGTCCGACAGGAAGTGCTCATAATTATATCACAAATCAGTATCGATACTATTGTCCAAAATGGCAGGACATAAAAGATGTCTTAGATGGTAAGATGCCTTTGTCAAGCTTGTCAACCGATTGCCCAGATTAAAAAACGATCATGAAAACAATGTATTACATATCATTCATAATTTGTCTATTACAATTAGCTTTTTTCATAGTATCTCCATTTGCAGGAATTGAGTTAATACTAGATAGTATTTTAGGAAAAGTTTATTTGTTCGATGAAGGTACGAGAACTCACATTGCACATATATATTCAGTTTCCATAGTAACTATTAATAATTGTATTAGAGTTATTGTCACTATTTATTTTGCATCATTATTCTGTGGGACTGCTTCAATCTTGCTACTATTTAACAAAAAACGTAATCAAAAAACAATGTGCCGAATCGGAATTTATAGTGCATTAATATCAATTCTATTTCTTGCTGGGCTTAAAATCACAAGTTATCTTGGTTGGTAGTTCCTATTTAGACTAGGTTACGATCGATCGCCCAGATGCAAGAAAATAATGCACAAATAATTCTTCAAGCCTGGCTAAATCTAAGAAATAAATTCGGTATTGTTAAATTTATATAGTTTTTATATTTTTGTAGAAAAAATGGATTGTCCAAAATGTAAAAGCAGCAGCCATAATAAGGATGGCATAGTTAACCATAGGCAACGCTATTTGTGTAAGCA
>Ga0154006_1000117_pt1 | contig 25406 bp, 22 predicted proteins | sample TSFL090MetaG_FD_104747 | JGI IMG/M metagenome (GOLD analysis project Ga0154006, IMG submission 104747) | Attine ant fungus gardens microbial communities from Florida, USA - TSFL090 MetaG | ecosystem: Host-associated > Fungi > Mycelium > Unclassified | place: USA: Florida, Wakulla State Forest...
CGCCGGTCTGGTCGAGGAACGTGCGCATCTGGCCGGCCATGTTGCCGAAGCGGGTCGGCGTGCCGAAGATGATCGCGTCGTAGTCCGCGAGTTCGTCCACGGTGGCGACGGGCGCAGCCTGGTCGACCTTGACGCCGACGGCCTTGGCCTGGTCGGCGGGGATGGTTTCCGGCACGCGCTTGAGCGTGACCTCGACGCCGGGCACCGATTGCGCGCCTTCCGCGACGTGTTGCGCCATCGTTTCGACGTGCCCGTAGGACGAGTAGTAAAGGACGAGAACCTTGGCCATGTTGCGAATCTCCGATTAAGACGGCCCCGCATTCGGCGGGGCCCGATATTCCGAACGGGCGTTAAGCCCACTCGGCCGTCACTTCGACCGGACGCAGGTCGAATACCAACACTTCGGCATCCTTGCCGTCAGCGAACGTCAGCGCCTGTTCGCCGCGGATGCGCGCGCCGTCGCCTTCGCCGAACGCCAAGCCGTTGACCGTCACGCTGCCGCGTGCGACATGCACGTAGGCGAAGCGGTCCGGTGCCAGCTCGAGCGTGGCGCGCTCGTCGCCGTCGAACAGGCCTGCGTAGATTCGCGTGTCCTGCCGGATCGTCAGCGAACCGCCGTTACCGTCGGGCGACACGATCGGCGCGAACTTGCCACGCTTGTCGGCGGCCGTGACGTTCGTCTGCTGATAGCGCGGCGGGGCACCCTTCTCGGCCGGCCCGACCCAGATCTGCAGGAAGTGGACGGGCGCCTGTTGCGAGTGGTTGAACTCGCTGTGACGCACGCCGGTCCCCGCGCTCATCAGCTGGACGTCGCCCGGCACGATCACCGACCCGGTGCCCATCGAATCCTTGTGCTCCAGCGCACCTTCGAGCACGTACGACAGGATTTCCATGTCGCGGTGCGGGTGCGTGCCGAAGCCGCCGCCCGGCGCGACGCGGTCGTCGTTGATCACGAGCAGGTCGGAGAAGCCGACTTGTTTCGGATCGTAGTAGTTTGCGAAAGAAAACGTGTGACGGGAGCTGAGCCAGCCATGCTCGGCACGGCCACGTTGGTTTGCTGCACGAGTCTCGATCATGATGTTGTCCTGGATGTCGCCGGACCTCGAAAGTGGGCCCGGCCGTTCGTTGAGATGAATCTTAGGTCAATCTATTTGACAAATAAATGGCTGAATAGATAATGACTGTCTCATCAAGGTGGACAATATGGAACTCAACGACCTGAGAATCTTCGTCGCGACGGTCGACGCGGGCAGCTTCACGGCCGCGGCCGACCAGTTGATGCTGTCCAAGCAGTTCGTGAGCCGGCGCACGATGGCGCTCGAGGCGTCGCTGGGCGTGCGCCTCCTGCACCGGAACACGCGCAATCTCGCGGTCACGGAGTCGGGCCTCGAGTTCTATGCGCGCGCGCAGCGGATCCTGGCGGAGGTTGCCGACGCCGAACAGGCGATGTCGGTGCGCAGCACCGAGCTGCACGGCTCGCTGAAGATCAGCGCGCCGCTGTCGTTCGGGATCACGCACGTGTCGCCGCTGATCGCCGAATTCCTGGTCGCGCATCCGGCCGTGCGCCTGAATCTCGACCTGACCGACCGGCGCGTCGACCTGATCGGCGAGGGCTTCGATCTCGTGCTGCGGATCGGCGCGCTCGAGGATTCGACGCTGATCGCGCGCCCGCTCGGCGCGTGGCAGATGGTCGCGTGCGCGAGCCCTGCGTACCTGAAGCGACAGGGCAGGCCCGAGACGCCGGCCGATCTGGCCGGGCATACGTGCCTGATGTACGGGCGCGAGCGGCGCGTCGGCTGGGAATTCCGGATCGACGGCACGCCGCGCACGGTCGACGTGCAGGGCCCGCTCGTCGCGAACAACGGCGAAGTCGTGCGCGACGCGGCGATCGCCGGGCTCGGCATCGCGCTGCTGCCGTATTTCATCGTCGGGGCTGCGCTCGAGAGCGGTGCGCTCGTGCCGGTGCTCGACGCGTATGCGCCGTCGCCGCTCGCGCTGAACGCGGTGTTTCCGCAACATCGGGAAGGGTTCGTCACGCTGCGCACGTTCATCGGATTTCTGGCGGAGCGGCTGGAGGGCGCCGTGTCGGCGTCGAAGGGCGGCGCGGGCCGACGGCGGTAGCGGAGCGGGTGTGCGGTGAATGGCAGCACAATCTCCGCAAGTTCTGCGGAGATTATTGGGTCATGCGGTGAACGGGTGGCGTCGTCCGGCGGCCGCAGCGCGCGTGACGAACGGGTGCCGTTCGACGGCCGATGCCCGCGCGCGCTGCCGCCGGTGATGCGTTTGTTACGTGACAATTGTCCACTATTTAGAGACAGCCAATCTTGTTTTGACGGATTGATGATTTGCGGTGAGACAGTAGACTGCACACGTGCTTCGCCAGAACCGTTCCGCAGCGTGCCACGAAGGTGCGACCGGACGGATTCTTCGGCAGCGGGCCGACCGGCCTGCGGTTCGAACGTGCGAGGAGGGTTCGTTGTCGATCCACGAGTTCGCCGTTGCGGCGGACGTCGGCACCGAATGCTTGAAACCGTCAAAAAGGTGATTGCTATGCGTTACGTTTCGTTTGAGTCGAGGAAGGATGAGCTGCTGCTGGCCGCTCGCGTGTTGATGATGATCCTGTTCGTGCTGTTCGGCTGGCAGAAGCTGGGCGGCTTCTCGGGCACGGTCGCGTACATGGCGTCGACGGGCGCACCGGCGCCGGAGCTGTCGGCGGTGATCGCGGTGGCGGTCGAGCTGGTTGGCGGCGCGCTGATCGCAGTCGGGTTCTATGCGCGTCCGCTGGCGCTGGTGTTCGCGGTCTACACGCTCGCGACGGCGTTGATCGGCCATCGCTACTGGGCGCTGCAGGGCATGGACCAGTACGTCGCGATGATCAACTTCTACAAGAACGTCAGCATCATCGGCGGGCTGCTGTTGCTCGCGCTCACCGGGCCGGGCCGCTATTCGTTCGACCGGAAGTAAGCGAGCACGACTGACCGAGTGTGGCACGACGGGCCCGGTGCGCTGAATGGCGCACCGGGCCTTGTCGTATCTGGCGCGCGTTGTCGACGTGCGCGCGAAATCGACATCGGTTGCCGGTTCTCGGTTAGATTGGGGCCCCTCGTCCCTTTCATCGTTGGCTACCGTGTCGCACCCGACCATCCTTCTCATCGGCGCGTCCGGCCTGCTCGGCCGTGCGGTTGCCGCATCGTTGTTCCGCGAAGCGTCGCTGACGCTGGTCGCGACCATCCGGAACCCCGACACCGCCGGCGCACGGCAACTCGCGTTGCCGCCGGAAAACGTCGCGCGACTCGACGTGCTCGACCAGCCGGCGCTCGAACGACTCTTCGACACCTGTCGGCCGGCCGCCGTGATCATGTGCGCGGCCGAGCGCCGCCCGGATGTCTGCGAACGCGATCCCGCGGCCGCGCGCGCGATCAACGTCGACGCACCGGCCCGCATCGGCGCGCGCGCCACGGCGCGTGGACGCTCGGCATCTCCACCGACTACGTGTTCGACGGCAAGGCCGCACCGTACCGCGAGGACGCGGCGCCGAACCCGCTGAACATCTACGGCCGGTCCAAGCTGGAAGGCGAGGCGGCGTTGCTCGCCGCGTCGCCGCTTGCCTGCGTGCTGCGCCTGCCGTTGCTCTACGGCCCGATCGTCGACTGGCACGAGTCGGCCGTCACGAGCCTCGTGCCGGCCGTCGTCGCGTCGGCGCGAGCGGGCGCCGACGCGGTCGGGATGGACGCGTGGGCGATCCGCTATCCGACCTACACACCCGACGTCGCGGACGTCATCCGCGACCTGACGCTGCGTCATCTGGCCGGCTCGACCGTCACGGGCGTCCGCCATTGGTCGGGCGAGGAACCGATGACGAAGTACGACATCGCGCAGCGAATCGCGGCCGCGTTCGGCATCGACGCCGCGCTCGCGCGGATCGACACGCCGACCGATGCGACGCCGCGTCCGTACGACTGTCATCTCGATGCGGCGCGCGTGCGTGCGCTCGGGATCGATCATGCGACGCCGTTCGATACGGGGCTGCAGGCCGTGTTGCGCGACGCGCCGCCGCTGCCGTAAACGTGGCGCCCGCCGTGTTGCCGCAGCGCGCGGCGGCGGCCATCGTCCGGGGATCGCACGACGTGACACTGCGTAATATTCCGATTTGCGGGAAGCGTCGCTAACGCGACCTAGGCGACGATGCTGAACAACATGGCCGGCGTCGGCATGTCGCCGATCGCATTCGGCGAGCTGTTCGCGCGACGCGCGTAAGCGTCGCACGCATCGCCATTTGACACGCCGCGCGCCCGGCCATTAAAGTCGCGTCGCGGGGCGGTGGGTCAAGCACACCCCCGGAACAGGCAGCCGATGTTCCAGGACCACGGGGCTACCCCGTGGATGAGATCGACACCCCGATGCGTCGCAAGGGGGCCGGTTGCGCGTCGCGCAACATGACCCTTCGCAGTACCGGTCACGTTGACTCATCGTCCCGCCTCTATCGAATTCCATGCCTTCATCCGTGCGCGTCACCACCCGCCAGATTGCCGAGGCGATGCTCGCCGGTTCGCCCGAACGCGTCGCCATCATCGCGCGGATGGCGGCCGTGCTCGGCGAGGCGCAGCCCTGGACGCACGAATGCGCGGATGCCGCGCTCGCCCGCTTCGGCGCGAACTGGGCCGATGCCGACATCGACGCGCTGGCGGCAGACCTGGCCGAGGCGCCCGCGTTCGTGCGTGCGTGGTACGGCGAGCGCCGGCCGACCGTCATCCGCGTCGTGCGCCGTCCGCCGGAGCAACGCCCGTTGCCGGTGCGACTCGCCGGCGCCGACGTGCCGCGATGGCCGACCTGCGGCGACCTCGCGAGCTGGCTCGGCGTGAGCGCGCCCGAGCTCGACTGGCTGGCCGAGCGCTGGCGCGTCGACGCGCGCGGCAGCGATTCGCCGCTGCATCACTACACGTACGCGGGCTACGACAAGCGCCGCGGTGGCTGCCGCCTGATCGAGCGGCCGAAGGGCCGGCTGCGCGAAGTGCAGCGCCGCATCCTGCGCGGGCTGCTCGATCGCGTCCCGCCTCACGACGCGGCGCACGGCTTTCGCAAGGGGCGCGGGATCGTGTCGTTCGCCGCGCCGCATGCCGATCGCGACGTCGTCGTCCGTTTCGATCTCGCGGATTTCTTCGTGTCGGTGCGCGCCGCGCGGGTCCATGCGCTGTTCGCGACGCTCGGGTATCCGGCGGAAGTCGCGCGGACGCTGACCGCGCTGTGCACCAACCGCGTGCCGTCGGCGCGGCTGCTCGCGCCCGACCTGCGCGACCGGTTCGACTGGACCGGCCGCCAGCGCTATCGCAACCGCCATTTGCCGCAGGGGGCGCCGACGTCGCCGGCGCTGGCGAACCTGTGCGCGTTCCGCCTCGACATGCGGCTCGCCGCGCTCGCGCGTTCGCTCGACGCGACCTACACGCGCTATGCGGACGATCTCGCGTTTTCGGGCGGCGGCATGCTCGCGCGCGAGGCCGAGCGGCTGCAGGTGAAGGTCGCCGCGATCGCGCTCGAGGAAGGCTTCGCGCTGCAGCCGCGCAAGACGCGCGTGATGCGGCGCGGCGTACGCCAGCAACTGGCCGGCGTGGTCGTCAATCGCCATCCGAATCTGGCGCGCGATGAGTTCGATGTCCTGAAGGCCATCCTGACCAACTGCATCCGCCACGGGCCGGCATCGCAGAACCGCGCCGCGCACCCCGATTTCCGTGGGCATCTGGCCGGACGCGTCGCCCATGCAAGCGCACTGAACGCCGCGCGCGGCGCGAAGCTGCATGCGCTGTTCGCGCGGATCGCGTGGGACGGGTGCAGCCGCGGCACGTAAATCGCCGCTCCGGCGGCGACGTGCGCGGGCCGCCGAACGCGGTTGCGCACCGGACTGCGAAAGTCCTGAAACACGCGATGCGCACTGCTATCATTCGCGCCATGCCGCGCCCGTGCCAGGGTGCGGCGCCCGGTGGCGAGGCGGTCGCCACCGACGGCTCGTCGCGCATTCGAGCGTGGCGCGCCATGCGTTGCGTGCCGATGCCGTCCGGTTTTCGACGATCGTGCTGCCTTCGGCAGGATTCGAAAACCCGGCTGGTCCGGTAAAACGATTCACAGATCGCAACACAGATTGGCGGAACTTCGTGATAGGTTCAGCCATCGGAGGTTTTTTGAATAAAAACATGCCCAAAAGAGGATGAATACATGACCCAGGCCCTGCAGGAACTCGAAGTACAACTTCGGGACCTGAACATCAAGCTGTCGGAAGCGAAGCAGAAGGAGAAGCAAGCCGCACTCGCGGCATTCAAGGAGCAGGTCGAACTGCTGGGCATCACGCAGCAGGAAGTGCTGAGCGCCCTCGGCTATATCGTCCAGCGCAAACGCAAGGCGCCTGCCAAGTATTACGATCCGACTACCGGCCGCTCATGGTCGGGCCGCGGCCCGAGACCGAAATGGCTCGAAGGCAAGGATCTCGATACGCTGCTCGTCGACCGCGAGGCCAAGACCTGGTGGCCCGGCGACGATCAGGGCTGATGCCGCACCGCACCGGAACCGCTCCGGTGCCGTTCGATCCGCGCCGGCGTCAAGGCCGGCCACGCAACATCCGCTTCAATCCGTTCTTTCGGTGCCTCGCCTGATTGCGGGATCACCGGCTTCAATTTCTTTCGGATTCTTTACCGCGCCACCGCTGCCCGTTTCCGTTCCCGGAAGCGGCAGCGCGCGGCGCTTTTCGCCTGCGCGCGTTCGCCGGCCCGTCGGGCGCGGGAACAGGCCTTAGAATGTCGCCCGGACATTTCCGGCGGGACATCATGGCAGCAAACTTGAAATCTTCGGCACTCGGCGATCCGGCGGCACCGCGCGTCGAGCAGGTGGGGCCGTACGCGTGGAAGGCGCTGGCCGGCTCGGCGATCGGCTATGCGATGGACGGCTTCGACCTGCTGATCCTCGGCTTCATGCTGCCGGCGATCACCGCGGCTTTGCAGCTGACGCCCGGGCAGGGCGGCGCGCTCGTCACGTGGACGCTGATCGGCGCCGTCGCGGGCGGCATTCTGTTCGGTGCGCTGAGCGACCGCTACGGCCGCGTGCGCGTGCTGACCTGGACGATCATGCTGTTCGCGGTCTTCACCGGCCTGTGCGCGTTCGCGCAGGGCTTCCGGGATCTGCTCGTGTACCGGACCATCGCGGGCATCGGTCTTGGCGGCGAGTTCGGGATCGGCATGGCGCTCGCGGCCGAAGCATGGCCGGCGAGCAAGCGGGCGCGCGTGTCGTGCTACGTCGCGCTCGGCTGGCAGGCCGGCGTGCTGCTCGCCGCGCTGCTGACGCCGCTGCTGTTGCGTCATATCGGCTGGCGCGGGATGTTCCTGGTCGGCGTGCTGCCCGCGCTGCTCGCGTGGCTGCTGCGCAACCGGCTGCACGAGCCGGAAGTGTTCGTGCAGCGCGCGGCGCAGCCGCGGGCCAGCGCGTTCCGGATGCTCGTCGCCGATGCCCGCACCGCGCGCACGAGTCTCGGCATCGTGATCCTGTGCTCCGTCCAGAACTTCGGCTACTACGGGATCATGATCTGGCTGCCGACCTTCCTGTCGAAACAGATGGGCTTCTCGCTGACGAAGTCGGGGCTGTGGACGGCGGCGACGGTCGTCGGGATGATGATCGGCGTGTGGGTGTTCGGGCAGCTCGCCGATCGCATCGGCCGCAAGCCGACGTTCCTGCTGTACCAGCTCGGCGCGGTCGTGACGGTCATCGCCTATGCGCGCCTGTCGGACCCGATGGCGATGCTGTGGGCCGGCGCGCTGATGGGGATGTTCGTCAACGGGATGGTGGGTGGCTACGGGACGCTGATGTCCGAAGGTTATCCGACGGCCGCGCGCGCGACCGCGCAGAACGTGTTGTGGAATATCGGCCGTGCGGTCGGCGGCTTCGGGCCGGTGGCGGTCGGTGCGCTGGCCGCGCACTACTCGTTCCAGACGGCGATCGCGCTGCTCGCCGGCCTCTATGTGCTCGACATGATCGCGACGCTGTTCCTGATCCCCGAGCTCAAGGGCGTCGAACTCGAATGACGCCGCGCGGTGCCCGGCCGGGTCCGCGCGCGGCCGCACCGCATCGCGCTTCGATGCACCGCTTCACCACTCCAGCCGGTCGATCGAACACCGGCTTCCAGTCGAACGGCGGCAGCGCGTCGCAGGCGAACCCGCGCGCGGCCATCCTGTCGACGAAGCGGCCCTGCCTGCGGGGGCAGGCATCGCTCATCCGCGGTGCGACGGTCGTGCGCTTTCCTTATCGCGCGGCGATGGTCGTGCGCGGTCTGCGTGCCACCTCGGTCGCCACCACGCGAAGCTCGTCGATCAACGCGCGCGCGGCCGGCGACGGCGGGCTGCCGGCGCGCGTCATCAGGCCGATGTCGCGGGTGGTTTCGCGCATCGGCACGTCGAGTACGGCCAGCAATCCCGCGTCGCATTCATAGTGCAGCTGCTGCGCGGACAGCACGGCGAGCATGTCGCTGTGCAGCAGCAGGCCGCGAATCACCGCGAGGTCGGCGCTTTCGACAGTCGGCATCGGCGGCTTGAGCTTCATGCGCCGGAACAGCGATTCGAACAGGCCGCGCGCGGGCGAATGGCTGCGCGGCAGGATCCATTGCGCGCCGGCGAGAGTCGCGAGCCCGAGGGTGCGCACAGAGGCGAGCGGGTGATCGTGCCGTGCGAGCACGACGAGGTTCTCGGACATCAACCGTTCGTTCTCGAGGTCGCTTGCCGGATCGCTCGCGCGCAACGCGCCGAGGATGAAGTCGATGTCGCCCGCGCGCACGCCGGCGACGAGCGCCTCGTACGCGCTTTCGTCGGTGATGACGCGCACCTTCGGAAATCGCGTGACGACGCGCGCGACCGCTTCGGGCAGCATCAGCGTGCGGCCGAGCGGTAGCGCGCCGACGGTCACGACGCCCTGGATGCTGCCGTGCAGCGCGGCGACGTCGTCGGCGACGTGGCGCAATTCGTTCAGCGCGCGCCGCACGTGCAGCAGGAACGTCTCGCCGTCGGTCGTCAGCAGCAAACCCCGCGGATGGCGATGGAACAGCGCGAAACCCGCGCCGCTCTCGAGAATCCGGATCGCGCTGCTGACGGCCGGCTGCGTGACGCCGAGCGTGCGCGCCGCGCTCGGCATGTGCCGGTGCCGCGCGAGTGTCGAGAACAGCTGGAGCCGCCGCGTGTTGAGCAGGTACGCGGGCAGGCCGCCTTCGGCCGATGCGCGGCGGCGCGACTGGCGCAGCGCGCACCAGTTCGCGAGCGCGCCGAGCTCGGCGAACACGCGCTCGCCGCGTTTGAGCGCCGCGCGTCCGACCGGCGTGGCGAGCATCCCCGACGGCTTGCGATCGAACAGCGGTTCGCCGAGCGCCGCTTCGAGTTCCTGCACCGCGCGCGTGACGGCCGACTGCGCACGAAACAGCGTGGCGGCGGCCCGGCTCACGCTTCCCGTTTCGGCGACGCGCTGCACGGCGTACAGGCAGGCGAGGTTCGGGAGTTCGGTGTTGTCCATGGGCGATCGAGTGGTGGGCGTCACGGCGGCGGCAATCGCGCGCATGACATGTGTGCTCTCTGCGCGGCCCGCGCCAGCGGCGCAGCGGGTTGACCGACTTTACCGGAACGGCGGCGGTAGAGCTTGCGTCGTGCTTATCGACCTATCTGTTTTATTTATCGGTCGTGAATCTTCCGGCGATCGGTCGCGGCGGAAGGCCCGGTGCGCGGCGGCCCGCGAGCGTCATAGCCGGCGGGCGTGACGGGCATCCGCACACCGGGCCGCATGCAGGCTGAAAGCTCGCCGGGCGTGCCATTTCGCCGAAAATAAGGGTTTACCCTGGATGTCTCGGGCTGCCACCGAATGCGTAATTTCTATCCCGGGGAACACAAGCACGCGGTTCCCGGCGCATCGGGCCGCCATCTGATTCATTGTTCGTCCGATCACGCAGGGGGGGCGCGGCGCGCCACGCCCGCATACACTTCACGAGCGAGGCAGCGGAATGGGACAGCAGCACATGATCGGAGCAGGCGGATCGACGGGCGCGGCGGCGGGCAGCACGACGTTGGCCGACACGGTCCGCGCGGGCATTCGCGGCGGTCTCGCGGGCGCGGTGCTGATCTGGATCTACGAGGCGCTCGTGTGGGTCGGCGCGCAACACCTGATGCCGCTCGCCGGCATTCCGCGCAACGCGACGGGGCTCGTGTTCGGCAAGGCCGCGCAGGATGCGCTGGGCGTCGGCGCCTACTTCATCGGCACCGCGATCCATTTCGCGTTCGCGCTGTCGTGGGGCATCGTGTTCGCGGCGATCTGGCCGTGGTTTCGCAGGCGCGGCTTCGAGGCGACGTTCGTCGCGCTGTTCTTCGCAATCGTTGCATGGATCGTGATGCACGCGCTGATCATGATCGCGTCGAGCAATCATCCGAACTATTTCGACCCGAACGTGATTATCGGCGGGTTCATGTCGCATTTCGTCTTCGCCGTTCCGCTCGCGCTGGTCGTCAAGCGCAGTCTCGCGCCGCGGACGCACGGCCGCGGCGCGTAAGCGGGCGCGCACGGATTCAATCACGAGCGGGCGGCGCGGCCGGACCGCATTCGAGCATCACGAAGGAGCATTGGCATGGCACGGATCATCGGAGGCATCGCAGCCTCCCACACGCCCACGATCGGGTTCGCATTCGACAAGAACAAGCACGACGATCCCGTCTGGGCACCGATCTTCGAGAACTTCGCGCCGCTGACCGCGTGGCTCGCCGACAAGCGCCCCGACGTGCTGCTGTTCATCTACAACGACCATGTGACGTCGTTCTTCTTCGATCACTACTCGGCGTTTTCGCTCGGCGTCGGGCCGCAATGGCACCCGGCGGACGAAGGCGGCGGCGCGCGCGACCTGCCGCCGATCGCCGGCCATCCGGCGCTGGCCGCGCATCTCGGCCAGTCGCTGATGGCCGATGAATTCGACATGTCGTTCTTCCAGAACAAGCCGCTCGATCACGGTTGCTTCTCGCCGCTGTCGGTGCTGTGTCCGCATCGGCCCGCGTGGCCGGTGCAGCTCGTGCCGCTGCAGATGGGCGTACTGCAGTTGCCGGTGCCGTCCGCGCGCCGCTTCTACCGGCTCGGGCAGGCGCTGCGCCGCGCGATCGAGAGCTATCCGGAGGATCTGCGCGTCGCGATCGTCGCGACCGGCGGCTTGTCGCACCAGGTGCACGGCGAGCGCTCCGGCTTCAACAATCCCGAATGGGACGCACGCTTTCTCGACCTGCTCGAACGCGATCCCGAGCGCCTGGCCGGCATGCCGCTCGGCGAATACGCGACGCTCGGCGGTTTCGAAGGCGCCGAGGTCGTGATGTGGCTCACGATGCGCGGCGCGTTGCCGGCGGGTGTCGTGTGCCGTCACCGCAGCTACTACCTGCCGTCGATGACGGGCATCGCGACGGCCGTCTACGAGCCGGCGGAAGCCGATACCGACGTCGACGAGGCGGCGGCCGAGCGTCATCGGCAACGGATGGCGGCCGAACTTGCCGGCGTCGAGCAACTGCCGGGCACCTATCCGTTCACGATCGAGCGGGCCGTCCGTGCGTACCGGATCAACGATTACCTGCACCGGATGATCGAGCCCGCGCACCGCGCGCGGTTCCTGAGCGATCCCGAAGCGAGTTTCGACGCGGCCGGCCTCGACACGGAGGAGCGCGATCTGATCCGCCGGCGCGACTGGCTCGGCCTGCTGCGCTACGGCGTGATCTTCTTCCTGCTGGAAAAGCTCGGCGCGGTGACGGGCGTGTCGAACCTGCACATCTACGCGGCGATGCGCGGCGAATCGCTGGAGGATTTCCAGCGCACGCGTAACGCGCCGGGCGCGCTGTACTCGGTGGCCGGCAAGAGTGCCGGGCCGCTGGGTTGGGACGACGCGGACACGCCGCGCAACACGTAACTCGCAACGCATGACGGAGGCGCGCGCGAAGCCGCGGCGCCTTCGAGGCCGGAAGTCCGGCAGGGTATCAGGTCATATAAATAGGATGACGAATCGATAAGTCGATCGTCGCCAAGGAGACAGGAGAGTCGTGATGGCAAGTGGAAAGACAATCGACATCAAGTCGTTCATCGACGAGCGGCCGGTGTCGCGTTACCAGTGGCTGCTGGTCGTGCTGTGCTGCCTCGTCGTGATCGCCGACGGGATGGACGTCGCGATCATGGGGTTCGTCGCACCGTCGGTGATTCGCGACTGGGCGATCTCGCGCCCCGAATTCGGGCTGGTGATGAGCGCGGCGCCGATCGGCCTCGTGATCGGCGCGCTGCTGGCCGGCCCGAGCGCCGACCGGTTCGGGCGCAAGCGCGTGCTGATCGCGTCGGTGTTCCTGTTCGGCGTGTTCACGATCGTGACCGCGCATGCGCACTCGCCGTTCGAGATGGCGATGTGGCGGCTGCTGACGGGCATCGGTCTGGGCGCGGCGATGCCGAACACGACGACGCTGCTGTCGGAGTACGCACCGCAGCGAATGCGCGCGCTGATGATCACGTTGATGTTTACCGGCTTCAACCTCGGCTCGGCGCTGATCGGCTTCGTCGCCGGTTGGCTGATTCCGCTGCACGGCTGGCGCGCGGTGCTGCTGTTCGGCGGCGCGCTGCCGCTGCTGCTGATTCCGCTGCAGCTGTGGCTGCTGCCCGAATCGGCGCGGCTGCTGGCCGTGCGCGGCGCGTCGTCGCAACGCATCGGCGCGTTGCTGAACCGCGTGTGCGGCGCCCGCTTCAGCGGCGACGAGAGGTTCGTGTCCAACGAGCCGCCGCTGCCGACCCGCAAGCCGATCGGCGTGCTGTTCTCGCAAGGCTATGGCCGCGTGACGCTGTCGCTGTGGATCACGTACTTCATGGGGCTGCTGGTGATCTACCTGCTGACCGGCTGGCTGCCGACGCTGATCAAGGACGCGGGCCTGTCCGTCAGCACGGCCGCGAACGTGACCGCGATGTTCCAGATCGGCGGCACGATCGGCGCGATCGGCGTGGGCTGGCTGATGGACCGCGTGCGGCCGGCCCCGGTGATCGGTGTCGCGTATCTCGGCGGCGGGCTGTGCGTGGCCGTGCTTGCATGGGCCGGCGCGTTGTCGTCGTCGCTCGCGCTGCTGGTGTTCGCGGCCGGCTTTTGCATGAGCGGCGCGCAGACGGGGCTGAACGCGTATGCGCCGGGGCGCTATCCGACCGTTGCGCGCGCAACCGGCGTGAGCTGGATGCTCGGGATGGGCCGTTTCGGCAGCATCTTCGGCTCGGCGATCGGCGGCGCGCTGCTCGGCCTCGGCTGGCGTTTCAACGCGATCCTGTTGATGCTCGCGGTGCCTGCCACGCTGGCCGCGATCGCCATCATGACGACGCAGCGCACGGACGCGCCCGAACCGCGGGAACTCGAAAACCCGGCGCACTGACCCACGTCGCACACCGCCGTCCGGCGCGGTGCCAGGCAGGGTGCCGGACCCATCATCAAACGCAGGAGCATCAATGATCATCGACATTCACGGCCACTACACCACCGCGCCGAAGGCGCTGGAAACGTGGCGCAATCGCCAGGTCGCGGCGATCGGCAGTCCGTCCGAGCAACCGAAGGTGGCCGAGCTGAACATCAGCGACGACGAGCTGCGCGAATCGATCGAGCAGAACCAGCTGCGGCTGATGCGCGAGCGCGGCCTCGACCTGACGATCTTCAGCCCGCGCGCGAGCTTCATGGCGCATCACGTCGGCGATTTCGCGGTGTCGAGCACGTGGGCGGCCGTGTGCAACGCGCTGTGCCACCGCGTCCATCAGCTGTTTCCCGATCATTTCGTGCCGGCCGCGATGCTGCCGCAAAGCCCGGGCGTCGATATCGCGACCTGCATTCCGGAGCTCGTGCGCTGCGTCGAGGAGTACGGCAGCGTCGCGATCAACCTGAATCCGGACCCGTCCGGTGGCCACTGGACGAGCCCGCCGCTGTCGGATCGCTACTGGTACCCGATCTACGAGAAGATGGTCGAGTACGACATCCCCGCGATGATCCACGTGAGCACGAGTTGCAACGCGTGCTTCCACACGACCGGCGCGCACTACCTGAACGCCGACACCACGGCCTTCATGCAGTGCCTGACCTCCGACCTGTTCCGCGCGTTCCCGACGCTGCGCTTCGTGATCCCGCACGGCGGCGGTGCGGTGCCTTATCACTGGGGACGTTTTCGCGGGCTCGCGCAGGAACTGAAGAAGCCGTTGCTGAAGGATCATCTGCTGAACAACGTGTTCTTCGATACGTGCGTCTATCACCAGCCCGGCATCGACCTGCTGACCGGCGTGATCCCGGTCGACAACATCCTGTTCGCGAGCGAGATGATCGGCGCGGTGCGCGGCATCGATCCCGAAACGGGCCACCACTACGACGACACGAAGCGCTACATCGACGCATCGTCGCTCGATGCCGGCGCGCGTCACAAGATCTACGAAGGCAATGCACGGCGCGTGTATCCGCGCCTGGATGCGCAACTGAAAGCGAAGGGGCTTTGATCATGACTGAACTCGGCGTGGTGTACCGCACGATCCAGCGGGCGGACCAGGACGTCGCCGCGCGCCTCGGCGCGCTCGGCTCGGCGACGGTGCATGAGGCGATGGGCCGCACGGGGCTGCTCAAGCCGTACATGCGGCCGATCTATCCGCGCGCGCAGGTGTCCGGCACGGCCGTCACGGTGCTGCTGCATCCCGGCGACAACTGGATGATGCATGTCGCGGCCGAACAGATCCGGCCGGGCGACGTGGTCGTCGCGGCGGTGACGGCCGACTGCACCGACGGCTATTTCGGCGATCTGCTCGCGACCAGCTTCAAGGCGCGCGGCGCGCACGGGCTGATCATCGACGCCGGCGTGCGCGACGTCGCGGTGCTCGACGCGATGCAGTTCCCGGTGTGGAGCAAGGCGATCTCGGCGAAGGGCACGATCAAGGCGACGCTCGGCTCGGTGAACGTGCCGGTCGTGTGCGCGGGTGCGCTCGTCACGCCCGGCGACGTGATCGTCGCGGACGACGACGGCGTGGTCGTGGTGCCGGCCGCGCGTGCGGCCCAGGTGCTCGAGAGGGCCGTCGCGCGCGAAGCGAACGAAGCGGCGAAGCGCGCGAAGCTCGCGTCGGGCGTGCTCGGTCTCGACATGTACGACATGCGCGAGCCGCTGCGTCAGGCCGGCCTGCGCTACCTCGACTGATGCGGGTGGAAGCGATGACGCAGACGCGGGAAGGTGCGATGGCCGTCAGGGGTATTTCCTCGATGGCGACGCGGTCGCTGCTGGCGCGGCTGGCGACCGCTTACGAGCACGAGGCGGGCACGCACGTCTCGATCACGTCGGTCGGCGGCGTCGATGCCGCGCGGCGCGTGCGGGACGGCGAGCCGTTCGATTTCGTCGTGCTCGCGTCGGATGCGATCGAGCGGCTGGCCGCGGATGGCCACGTCGATCCGGGTAGCCGGGTGGACGTCGCGCGCTCGGGCATCGCGGTCGCGGTGGCGAGCGGTGCGCCACGGCCGGAGATCGGCACCGAGGCGGCATTGCGCGATGCGATCCTGCGCGCCGGCCGGATCGGCTATTCGACGGGACCGAGCGGCACGCACCTGAATGGCCTGTTCGCCCGCTGGGGTATCGCCGGCGCGATCGCGCCGCGTATCGTGCAGGCGCCACCGGGCGTGCCGGTCGGCGCGTTGATCGCGTCCGGCGACGTCGAACTCGGCTTTCAGCAACTGAGCGAGTTGCTGCATGTGCCGGGCGTCGACGTCGTTGGCGTGCTGCCGGACGCGGTGCAGGCGACGACGGTATTTGCCGCCGCGCTATGCGGCACGGCGCACGATTGTGCGGCCGCTGCACGGTTTCTCGCATCGCTCGCGTCGCCGCAGGCCGATCGCATCAAACGCGAATACGGCATGGAGCCGACGTAAGGCCGGATAGCCGGCATCGATAAACGGAACAGATGGGATTCGGCCTTCTTCGCAACAGGTTCGGATAGTGAGATTAGTTATGCTGATGAAACCGTGAAAGGCGAGTCGGCTCGATCGTCTGCTCACGATGTACCGCAGAACCAACACAACGTTGTCGCATCGTCCATTCCGGGCGAGCGACGTATCGAACACAAGAACAGGAGACGGACATGCAGGCGAACTGCAGGGCAGGGTGGATGGTGCGCGCGCGGCATCGCGCGGCACGGGCGCGGCGCGATACGCTGACCCGCGTGCTGGCAATCGGAATCGTGTGGTTGTTGACGGCGCTGACCGGCTGGCCGAACGCGGCGAACGCCGCGACGTCGGCGAACACGGCCGGCCTCGCGAATCTTCCGGCGGTGCTGCCCGCCATATCGTGCCCGTCGGTTGCGGCTCTCGACCTGAGCGGCGTGACCGACGGCACCGTCACGATTACGTCGGCGGTGCTGCTTCCGGCCGGCACGGTCGTCGGGAACAACGCGCTGCCCGCACCCGTGTGCGACGTGAAGGGCACGATCGGCCCGGGCGCATCGCTGTTCGAACTCCAGTTGCCGACGCAAGGCTGGACGCAGCGCTATCTGCAGACGGGCTGCGGCGGCTTGTGCGGCAACCTGTCGGTCAACGCGCCGATGGCGTCGACCTGCGTGCCGGTGACGAACGGGACGATCGCGATGGCCGCGACCGACATGGGTCACGAGGGCGGCAACGACGGTTCGTGGGCGCTTGACCCGAAGGCGAAGCTCGACTTCGCGTATCGCGCGGAACATGCGACCGCGCAGGTCGCGAAGGCGATCATCGGCAAGTTCTATGCACGACCCGCGCGCTACGCGTACTTCGATGGCTGCTCGGACGGCGGCCGCGAGGCGCTGATGGAGGCGCAACGCTTCCCCGACGACTTCGACGCCATCGCCGCCGGCGCGCCGGCGAACGACCTGATCGTTCAGAACACGTTCCACCATGCGTGGCCGAACGCGGTCAACACCGACCCGAAGACGGGCAACGCGACCCTGCTCGCCGGCAAGCTGCCGATGCTCCACGCGGCCGTGCTGAAGGCATGCGACGGGCTGGATGGCGTGGTCGACGGCGTGATCGACAACCCGCGCGCGTGCCATTTCGATCCCGCGACGATCGTCTGCGCGCAAGGGCAATCGACCGCGACCTGCCTGACGCCGCAGGAAGCCGACGTCGTGCGCCGGATTCACGACGGCGCGACGACCGCGGACGGCACGCGGCTCGAGCCGCCGGTGTCGCGCGAATGGGGCTCGGAGCTGAACTGGACGCTGTTCGTCCCGGCGACGACCACCGCACAGAGCGGCACGATCGGTTTTGTGCTGCCGTTCCTGCGCTACCTCGACTACTACAACGCGTCGTATCCGTCCGCCACGATCGGCGACCTGAAGTTCACGCTCGACGGGTTCGTAAAGACGCTGCCGGTATCGAACTACCTGGCCGCGACCGATCCGGACCTGAGCCGTTTCGCCGGCCGCGGCGGCAAGCTGCTGCTGTGGCACGGCCTGGAGGACCAGCACATCTCGCCGCGTTCGAGCATCGAATACTACGAAGCGATGAAGCACACCATGGGCGACGCGAGGGTCGACCGCTTCGCGCGCTTTTACCTGTTCCCGGGCGTCGCACACTGCGGCGGCGGACAGGGGCCGAACGTGTTCGACATCCTCACGCCGCTGATGGCGTGGGCCGAAACGGGTGCGACGCCCGGCCGGATCGTCGCGTCGATCGTCGACGCGAACGGCAACACGACGCGCACGCGCCCGGTGTTCCCGTATCCGGCCACCGCGCGCTACACCGGCAGCGGCAGCACCGACGACGCGGCCAACTTCGTCGCCGATACGCCGAAGGCCGACCCGTTCGTCGATCTGCACTGGGCCGGCGAATGGCTGTACTCGCCGGGTTACGAGGCGCAATGCCAGGTCCAGGGTTCGCAGCTCGTCTGCAAGGGCGGCAACGGCTGGCATGCGTATCGTCCTTGACCGGACGACGGCAGGCCGCCACCACAACAACACATTCACCACGAAGCAAGGCAAGGAAGGAGACGGATCGATGAAGAAGCAGGCATTACGCGTGGCACTGACGTCCGGCGTCGCGCTGGTGGCGGTCGCACCGGCGTTCGCGCAGAGCAGCGTCACGTTGTACGGGATCGTCGACAACGGGATCGGCTATCAGAGCAACGCGACGACGCTCGGCTCGACGAGCGGCGGCAAGTCGGTCGTCAGGATGAACCAGGGCGTGTGGGCCGGCAGCCGTTTCGGGCTGAAAGGCGCGGAGGATCTCGGCGGCGGCACGAAGGCCATCTTCACGCTGGAATCGGGCTTCAATTCCGGCACGGGGGCCGCGCAGTACACCGATGCGATGTTCGGACGGCAGGCGTGGGTCGGGCTGACGAATGCGACCTACGGCACGCTGACCGCGGGGCGGCAGTATGCGTCGTACTACCAGACGATGTCGGCGTTCAGCCCGACGACGTGGGTCACCGGCTACTACGGCGCGCACCCGGGCGACGTCGACGGGCTCGACACGATCTACCGCGCGAACAACACGCTCGAATACACGTCGCCGAAGTGGTACGGCCTGACGCTGAGCGGCTCGTATTCGCTCGGTGGCGTGGCCGGCAGCACGAACGCCGGCTCGACGTGGGCGGCCGGCATCCAGTACGCGGCCGGCCCGCTCGGCGTCGGCGTCGCGTTCGAGCGCGTGAACAATGCGAATACGGCCGGCGGCACGTGGGGTACGAGTTCGACGACGTCGAACGGCGGCGCGCAGATCGGCGTGTCGGCGCTGACGAACGGCTATCAGACCGCGAAGGCGCAGCAACGGTTCGCGGCGGGCGTCAGCTACCGGTTCAGCGACGCGTGGGATGCGACGGCCACGTACACCAACACGGAATACATCCCGGGTTCGGCGTCGAAGTTCTTCAACACCGCGATTTTCAACACGGCCGGTGCGGTGCTGCACTGGAAGCCGTCGGCGGTGTGGGATTTCGGTGCGGGCTATGCGTACACGCGCGCGACCGAGGCGAACGGCATCACCGACAGCGCGCAGTATCACCAGTTCAACCTGTCGCAGTACTACGCGTTGTCGAAGCGCACGGGGCTGTACCTGCTCGAAGCGTATCAGCACGCGAAGGGCAAGACGCTCGGCACGAGCGGCGCGGGCAGCATCATCGACGCGACCGCGACGCTGGGCGACGGGTTCAACTCGACACCGTCGTCGACGGGCAACCAGTTCGCGTTCGGTGCGGGGATCATCCACCGGTTCTGAGCACGTGCGGCGCGCGCCCTGGCGGCGCGCGTCGTGGGGCCGTATGGGGCGATTCGCACCCGGCCGCGGCAACGCCGCGGTCGTTACGCGACCCGAATCCCGAGATTCCCGATCAGCATCGCGGCCTGGTCATACGAGACGGTCGCGCCGCGCAGCACGCCCGACGCGAGCAACTGCGGCGTGCCGCCGAGTTCCACGTCGCGCAGGTCGGCGCCGTCGAAGCGGGCATCGTTCAGATGCGCGTTGCGCAGGCTACCGCCTTCGAATACGGCGTCGCGAAAGTCCGCGCCGGCGAGATCGGCATCCGAAAAATCGAGCGCCACGAGCCGCGTCTTCCGGAATGAAAAGCGGCGCAGGCTCGCGCCGACCAGCAAGGTGTTCGAGAACTCGATGCCGAGCGACTTGCATTCCTCGAAGTCGGCACCGGTCAGCCTGCATTCGTCGAAATGCGCCGAGCCGAGCTTGCTGCGCCGCCAGCTCGTGTTGTTGAGATCGCAGGACCGGAACTGCGCGTCCTCGAGATCGGCGGACGCGAAGCTCGCCTGGCGTGCGCGGCAGCGGATCCATGCGGTTTGCGCGAGCGTTGCGCCGACGAACGATGCTTCCGCGAGCGCACAGCGCTCGAATCGCACGCCGCGCAAATCGAGCCGCGACAGGTCCGCGCCTTCGAGGTCGCAGTCTTCCAGGCGGAGCGGCGCGGGCGAGCCTTCGACGAGTTGCAGCAGATCGGCGCGATCGAGCGTTCGGCCGGTGACGGAGACTTCGCAGGTCATGGGGTGATCCAGTGTGACGGGAAAGGTTCGAGGGCGGCGTTGTCCGGATCGGGTGGCATCGCCCCAGCGCAGTTGCCGCTCCATAGCTTCCCTCGACGTTCCTCGATGCATGCGTCGCGCGGCGTGTGCCGGCGTGTCGACCGAATCGGACCGTGCGGGATTTTCGCACACGTTGTCACAAAAATGGAATTTGTGCCATTGCGGGGCGATCGACTATAACGACATTCATGCGCGTCGAAACGTACGTGCCGGCGCGCACGAGTGGCACGGGTGGCGGGTCGGCAACGACGACAAGCGCCTCCGTGTTTCGGGTTCGTTCAGGGAGCGCATCATGCGTACACGGTGGCCGATGACGATCGCATGGCTGACGGCTTGCGGTATCTGCACGGGATCCGTGTGGGCCGCCGACGGCAACGGCGCCGCGCCGTGTCGTGCAGTGAACGCGCAAGGCGCGCCGATGCCCGCGATCGCGTCGCCGGTGTTGCCGGGCCAGGGCGAGCGCGCCGGTGTATCAGGCTCGACGGTCCGCAGCTTTTCCAGTCCGGGATGCGCGGGCGCGGTCCTGCAGGGCGAACACGGTAGCGCGACGGTTGACGGCGACCGGATCGAACTGAAGGCCGGCACCGTCTATGTGAACGGCGTGTCCTACGGTTCGGTGACGCCGGCGCAGACGGTCGAATACGATGTCGCGCTCGGCAAGCGCACGTTGCGCGTGGACGGCGACGTGCGGATACCCGCGCATTGAACCGGCCGACCGATCCGGATCGTAAGGTGCGCCCGCGGCGAGGTTCGACGCGCGCTTCGGCGGGCGCCTCGAGCGTCGCGGTGCTGAACGTCGAGGACGGCAAGGTCACCGACAGCGGCACGCGGCTGAGCGCGGGCGTCGCGCACGCCGTTCCGCACGGTCCAGTATTTGACGGTGCCGTCGCTGCCGGAAGGCGTCGCGATCTCGCCGAACGGGAAGTGGATCGCCGCGCAGGGCATCGTGTTTACCGCCGACAGCCGGCACGTGATCGTGCAGTTCAACGTCGAGCGGCAGCTTGCGCTGTATGCGGTGGAAGGCGGCAAGCTGCGCGATACCGGCAAGCGCATCGCGCTGTCGGGCGGGCCGTCGTCGTTGAGGACGTTGCCGCGCTGACGTGCGGCGCAGGCGGACTGGAATTGCGTGTGCGCATGCTGTTCAGGTTCGGCCTGCGAATCGTGTTCGACGAACGCGCGTCGGCGGTCGAGCGGGCGGGTACGGGGGGGCCGCCGTGCACCCGCCGTCGTTACGGACGCAGCAGGTCGAATCCGCCGAACACGACCACGCCGCTGAGCGCGATCATCGCGACCGAATGCTGGCCGAAATAGAGAATCGCGGCCGCGAGCCACGTGGTCAGGCAGAAGGCGCCGATACGGGCCATCGTGAATTCCTTGCGTTGCTTGATGAAGGGTGTGCGTGCCGATGTCGTCGCGTCGTCTGGTCGTCGGATTGCGGCGGCCACGCGGCTCGCGTGGCGACCGCGCCGGGCGACATCGCGCGTCGCGACCGAGCGGGCGCCGGTGCGGGGAGCGCCCGCAAGGCTTTGGCGGACGCAGCCGGGTGCCGCCGCAGCAGGCCAGCCGGCGATTTTACCAGCGTGGACGACGGGTCATTCTGGCCCCTTCGCGACAATCTGCATCCCGCCCGCGATGTTTTACCGGGCAAGCGAGAGCGGCCGCGCCAGCGCCGCACGCAAGCAGGGGCTAAAGTTTTGTCGGACGAATACCGTAAACAGGTTGCAAGGTATTTCCTGTTCAACCGACTCGAGTTGCACACTCAATACGGACCGACACGATGCAGATCGATCTCAATTCCGCCGCGCCAACCCCGCTCGCGACAGGCAATGCGACCGCGAACCCATCCGGTGCCGGCACCGGCGCCGCGTCGACGGGCACGGCCGCCGCGTCGTCGCCGACGGGCACGGCCGCCGCGTCGTCGCCGACGGGCGGTACCACGAAGACATCGGCGAGCGGTGCCGCGCCGGCAGGCGACGCGGGGCAGACGCTGGGCGCATCGGGATCCTCGGCCGCGGATCCCGCGGTCGCGCAGTTGAAGCAACTCATCGAGCGCTTGCAGAAACAGCTCGCGCAGCTGCAGCAGCAGATGGCGGCAGCCGCGCAGCACGCGAAGAACGATCCGGCCGCGGCGATCGAGCAGCAGTCGTTGAGCGCCGAAGCCAGCTCGATCTCCGCCGCGCTGTCGGCGGCGATCGCGCAGCTCGCGCAGGCCATCGAGAAGGCGGGCGGCTCGACGTCCGGCGGGCTGGTGTCGACGCAGGCCTGACGGTACGCACGACGCCGCTTCGTTGCACCGCTTCGCGGCGTCACTCCGCGCATTGCGATCGCAGGCTCGTCTCTATCGAAGGGGCCGCGATGCTCGCGTTGCTCGACCGGTTACCGGATTGATATCCGCTTGGTCGGTTCATACGCTGCATAAGATTTTCTTTAGGCTCGTGCAACATATCGTCGATTGTTCACGAGCGGATGGCAGCGGATAGTCCTGCTTCGACAGGTCGGCTGCCGCGCCGTGCATGCGGCGCGCCGACAGCCGTTGTTCACGCAACCATCAGAAAATCGAAGGAACCGCACCCATGCGCTTCAACGCGATCCGCATCGCCGCGACCCTGTGCATCGCCGCGTGCGCCGCCGCCACGGCCGGCCGCGCGGCGGCCGCCACGCAGGACGAGATTCACGACACCGTGACGCGCAACGTCGCGCCCTTGATGAAGCAGTTCGCCATTCCCGGCATGGCGATCGGCATCGTCGCCGACGGCAAGCCCTACGTGTTCGACTACGGCGTGATGTCGACGCAAACCGGCCGGCCCGTGACCGGCGACACGCTGTTCGAGATCGGCTCCGTGAGCAAGACGCTGACCGCGACGCTCGCGTCCGACGCGCAGGAGCGCGGCGAGCTGTCGCTGTCGGATCCGGCGGCCAAGTACCTGCCCGCGCTGCGAGGCAAGCCGTTCGGCGGCGTGACGCTGCTCGAGCTCGGCACGCACACGCCGGGCGGGATGCCGCTGCAGGTGCCCGACAGCATCCGCGACGATGCAGCCTTGATGCGCTATCTCGACGCGTGGCGGCCCGCGTACGCGCCGGGCACGCGCCGCACGTACTCGAACGTCGCGATCGGGATGCTCGGGCAGCTCGCCGCGAAGGCGATGAACCGCGACTTCGCGACGCTGATGGAACAGCGGCTGTTCCCCGCGCTCGGGATGACGCATACCTACATCGACGTGCCCGCCGCGCGCCAGGCCGACTATGCGCAGGGCTATACGCAGGACGGCAAGCCGATCCGGATGACGGGCGGCATGCTGTGGCAGCCGGCGTACGGCGTCAGGACGACGGCGGCCGACCTGTTGCGCTTCGTGCAGGCGAACATGGGGCTCGTCGAAACGGCGCCGCGGTTGCAGCGCGCGCTCGAGCGCACGCACACCGGTTATTTCCGTGCGGGGCCGTTCACGCAGGACCTGATCTGGGAACAGTACCCGTATCCGGTCGCGCTGCCGACGCTGCTCGAAGGGAACGGGCCGCCGATGCTCCACGACGCGACGCCCGCGACCGCACTGAAGCCGCCGCTCGCGCCGCGCGCGGACACGTGGATCAACAAGACGGGCTCGACCAACGGTTTCAGCACCTATGTCGCGTTCGTCCCGGCGAAGCGGCTCGCGATCGTGATGCTCGCGAACCGCAGCTTCCCGATCGAGGATCGCGTGAAGGCCGCGTACCGGATCGTCGAGGCGCTGAACGGCCAGCCGTAACGCGCGTCGCGGCCGCGCGTGCGCCGCGTCATCGCTGCTCAGGCGAGCGCTGCGTCCGCTGCCGTCGACGCAGATGCGGCGCGGGCGCCGGCCGACGCCGCGCCGCCCGCCAGACGTCGATAACGCGCCAGCGCCCACAGCGGGAAGTACGCGGTATAGCCGTGATACTTCAGGTAGAAGATGCGCGGAAAGCCCGGCGCATTGTGCGAGCGGTGCCACCAGAACCCGTCGTCCTGCTGAACCGATTGCAGATACGCGATGCCGCGCGTCACCGAGTCGGATTCGCAGTCGCCGAACGCCATCTGCGCGAGCAGTGCCCATGCAGTGAAGTTCGACGTGCTTTCGCCCGCATTGGTGCCGGCGAGCGCCGGGTCGATGTAGCTGTCGTTCGTCTCGCCCCAGCCGCCGTCCGCGTGCTGCCGTGCGCGCAGCCAGTCGAGCGCGCGGGCGATGTACGGCTGCGACGGATCCTCGCCCGCGAGCGCGAGCCCGGCCAGCACGCTCCACGTGCCGTAGATGTAGTTCGTGCCCCAGCGCCCCCACCAACTGCCGTCGGGCTGCTGCGTGCGCTTCACGTAGTCGATCGCGCGCGCGAGCGATGCGCGGTCGGCCGCACGCTTCGTGACGCCGAAGCACAGCAGCACGCGGCCCGATACGTCCTCGGTCGGCGGATCGAGCAGCGCGCCGTGATCGGCGAACGGGATCGCGTTCAGGTACAGGCGGTCGCAGTCGGCATCGAAGGCCGCGAAGCCGCCGTTGCGAGACTGCAGCCCGCGCATCCAGTCGAGCGCGCGCGCGACGCGGGCCGCATACGGATGCGAGCCGTCCGCGTTGCGATGCGTGCGGCCGCGCCGGTCGAGCATCGCGGTGACGACGGCCGTGTCGTCGATGTCGGGGTAGTACGGATTTTCGTATTGAAACGCCCAGCCGCCCGGTTGCGTGTCGGCGGGCGCGTTCTCGATCCAGTCGCCGCGCAGGTCGTTCACCTGGCGTTCGGCGAGCCAGTCGTAGGCGCGGGCGATGCGCGCGTCGAGTTCATGCCGCGCATCCGCCTGCTCGGGTTCGCCTGCTTCCGGCACGGCCACGCCGCGCGCCTGTTCGAGCGCCATCGTGCTCCACGCGGTGTCCCAGACCGGCGACAGGCACGGCTGGCAGTACACGCTGCCGTCGGGCCGAGTGACCAGCAGCTTCTCCAGCGCGTTCTCGCAGTCGCGGCGCAGCGGATGATCGTCCGGGTAGCCGAGCACGTCCATCATCTGGTAGCTGTACACGATCGGCGGAAAGATCCCGCCGAGTCCGTCCTCGCCGTTCATGCGTTCCGCGCACCACGCTTCCGCGTGCCGGATCGCGCGTTGCCGCAGGCGTTTCGGCAGCAGCGGCTCCACGTGACGCACCACGCGATCGAGCGCGAGGAACGTGCGGCGTATCCCGCGCGCGGGCGGGAAGTAGTGACGCTCCTGATCGGGCGGCGTGACGAACAGCTCGGGAATCGCGACGTTGCGCGGGTTGCGCGCATGCGCCTTCAGCGAGCACAGCACGAGCAGCGGCACCATCGTCGTGCGCGCCCAGTACGCGACCTTGTACATCGAGATCGGCACCCACTTC